>Ga0208198_1000232_pt1 | contig 67210 bp, 59 predicted proteins | sample AD_JPNTR2_MetaG_FD_184446 | JGI IMG/M metagenome (GOLD analysis project Ga0208198, IMG submission 184446) | Active sludge microbial communities of municipal wastewater-treating anaerobic digesters from Japan - AD_JPNTR2_MetaG (SPAdes) (version 2) | ecosystem: Engineered > Bioreactor > Anaerobic...
ATCTTCTGCTTGACCAGATATGTCATAGCTAAGAGTAATAACCATAATAGTATATAAAACCTTCGGTCAATCCGCGGGCAGGAGAGTTCAGTGATAAAAATGGTTATTGCGTGAGGCGGAGCTTGGGTTACGAGGGTGGCGTCTTCAAACCACTGCAGAAAGTAGATCTAGAGGAAGGAACGAAAGCTATCGTGATTCTCATGCCGAGGAGAATCCTGGATGTGGCCAGAAAGTATAGGATCAAAGTTCAAAGGGATATGACATCAGAGTTCGTCGGAGAGAGGCGATGATAGTAGTAGATGCAGGAAAAGGGATTAACCTCTTGACTTTATTCCAGTAGCCGGCCATACAATTTGTGAGCCTGCTCAATGGTGCCCAACCACAGAATCATGACTCTTTTTTCTTCCATGGAGATCTTATAGGCCGCGGTATAAGATCGGCCAATGTGTATTCTGTAGATACCTTTGCCAAGCAGCTCTTTATCGCCCTTACCAGGGATTGGGTCGTCCACTAATGATAAGAGGGCCTCTTTGACTATGCGATTACTCTTCTCAGGAAGTTTTTTGAGGAACGTTTCTGCATCCACGTCTATGAGCACAGAGTATTTTCTCATTCGAGCTCCACGAACTCGCCTCGCTTCTCTATCTTTTGCATATCATCAAAGAACCGCCTTTCTTTCTCGGCATCTATCATCCTCTTAAGAAGTTCGTCAAAGGTTTCGCCTGGAGTCTTGAGGCTGGAAAGGCTTTCCCAGATCTCTTTTGATACGGGAATGCGGTTGGTTGCTGCCATAGCATCGTTGTAAGGATTGTAAGCCATAAATCTTTTTCTGTATCCAGATGATCGAAGGCCTCCAGCTGGCAGAACTTTATTTTTAAATGAATACCCCGCAGCTTGCTGCGGGGATGGTCAGGAAACCGACTTAAGGAAAGCGGCATAATCGATGCCAAATGATTGAGGTTAAAAAGGCAAGTCATTGTGCCTATAAGATTCGATATCATATGGTATTTAGTATAAAATATAGAAGAAAGCTGCTTCAAGATAAAGATCGTATTAATTATATTAAATTTATATGCAGTGAGATTGGTGAACGATATCATTTCGATTTCGATGCAATTGGTACTGATGGAGATCATGTTCACGTTTTTGTCGGCGCTGCGCCAAGGTATTCGCCTTCAAGGATTGTGCAAATTATAAAGAGTATTACAGCAAGAGAATTTTTTAAAAAATTTCCAGGGGTAAAAAAGCAGCTTTGGGGAGGAGAATTTTGGAGCGATGGGGGTTATGTCGGAACTGTAGGTGATGGTGTTATGGCTGACATCATACGGAATTACGTTGAAACACAAGGAGCGCCTGAAGAAAAGGAAGCCTATAAACAAATGAATTTGCTAGATTTCGAATGAAGGCAAACGGCGCGAGCATGCCCCGCTGCTTGCAGCGGGGTGCGCTGTTTGACTTTTAAATGAATACCCCGCAGCTTGCTGCGGGGATGGTCAGGAAACCGACTTAAGGAAAGCGGCATAATCGATGCCAAATGATTGAGGTTAAAAAGGCAAGTCATTGTGCCTATAAGATTCGATATCATATGGTATTTAGTATAAAATATAGAAGAAAGCTGCTTCAAGATAAAGATCGTATTAATTATATTAAATTTATATGCAGTGAGATTGGTGAACGATATCATTTCGATTTCGATGCAATTGGTACTGATGGAGATCATGTTCACGTTTTTGTCGGCGCTGCGCCAAGGTATTCGCCTTCAAGGATTGTGCAAATTATAAAGAGTATTACAGCAAGAGAATTTTTTAAAAAATTTCCAGGGGTAAAAAAGCAGCTTTGGGGAGGAGAATTTTGGAGCGATGGGGGTTATGTCGGAACTGTAGGTGATGGTGTTATGGCTGACATCATACGGAATTACGTTGAAACACAAGGAGCGCCTGAAGAAAAGGAAGCCTATAAACAAATGAATTTGCTAGATTTCGAATGAAGGCAAACGGCGCGAGCATGCCCCGCTGCTTGCAGCGGGGTGCGCTGTTTGACTGATCCTGTTTTTTTGAGATTACCACAACTCCAGGAAGAGGGCCGCCGAAATCCACGAGGCCGTTCGGCCCCGGAAAGACAGCGCCTCCAATCCTCGCATGCGAAAAACAGGCCACCGCGCGGAGTATCTATATCTGAAGTGTTCTGGATTTATTCAATTGCGCGAACCTGCTGGAAATGATAGAATGCCCAAGTCGGAACCTGGGATCCGAGATTGCTGCTATCACGAATCCCAGCCAACCATGCCACATCCCGCCCCAAAGGGACACGAGCCCTCGGGATGCAGCAGACATTACCCCAAGCCGGATCTAGGGCTCCCGGATCACTGCCATCACAAATCCACGCAACCATGCCCCAACCCGCCACGGGGTCCATAGAGCATCCAGCCTTGAGAACAGCCCTCGCCAGCCCTCGTGCAAAACGGGCGTTGCGTGGGGAAGCCCTGAAGAGAGAACAAACTCAGTTCGCTGTAGTCTTTCAACCAGAAGTAGACTTGCCGAATAGAGCGTGCAAAAGGCATGCCAGAAAAGCAAGAGGATTATCTATTGACGATACCATAGTTGGGGATCTGATGATCAATCTAACCGTCGAGATGGTCAAGAAGATCCATGATTATCTCATCGAGACGGAGGGTGGCGAGTCTGGTGTTAGAGATATAGGGACTCTAGAATATTTAGTTAATAATATCAACTGCGAGGAAGACCTCTTCAGAAAAGCTGCATGGGCCTTAATGCTGGCTGACTGGCATCCATTTTGGGATGGGCAGAAGAGAACGGCTCTTCAGCTTGCAGACCTCATTTTAAGGGATGGCGGCTACCATATCCACGCAGAAGATTAGGAGTTAATTCAAGTTCTGACAATAATAGCCGAATATAAATGTAACCTCAAGAAAATACTACGATGGGTACAGAAGAAAGCCCGCAAGCTGGAGGGAAGACGCCAGCTACATCTCGGCTAATCGCTTCAGAACACTGCGATTATGGTGCAAGCTTTCTTTGAAGTGCTCTCTAAGTTCAGGAGGGAGGTCAGATAATCTCTGATCTACCAGAGCAAGCTTTTCCCGGTCTTTCATAAGGACGGGCATAATGAGTACTCGTTTGTCAGAAGGGAAATAGGTTTCCCATGCAAACGAAGTATGGGCTTTTCAGTTGCAGAAAGTGTGGCATTACCTTTCTCGCAGCATTCCCCCCCCGTGGCCACGTGGTCAGGGGGGCCGTCCGGCTTTGAGGACAGCCCCCTCCAGCCACCGCGCGCGAAAACAGGCAACGCGCGCGGAGTCCATATATTAAAAGCGTTCTGCTCTATACCGAGGTGGGCGATCTCGCAGTAAACGACAGACATGATACCAGGCCGGAACTAGGGCTCCCTGATCACTGCGATCACGAATCCATGCAACCACACCACATCTCGCCCAAAAGGGGCGCGAGCCCTAGGGTTGCGACAAAACACGCTCAAGCCGAACCTAAGGCTCCCGAATTACTATTATCGTAAATCTCCATTAGCTTCGTGCTCAATTGATGGAGAACATGGCGCCCTGATACGAAACAGGATGCATGGGTCGCTACCATATTTATCAATTATTTATTATTTATCTTAATCAAAGAATGCTGAGTGATATCTTGAAGGAGCCTCGCATGATAGATACAGCTCTATCCAAAAATTGAATATCGATCCGCCTGCCTGATGAGCGCTGGATAAACTTGACTGAGGGTCACCCCCATTAACGCGATAGCGATAAATGCAGGATAAACTTTAAATTCTAAAAATAATACTTAACTGTTAATTCAAAAAGTACTTGGGATGGTATGAATGGCTTTCTTCTTAATAAAAGGGACATTTCATGTTAAGGGATACAGCCCTGACGGTGACTCAATCCGCTTTCGGGCTAGGAATCCTGATAACTGGAAGAAACTCTCCGGGCCGGCAGTGGCGTTGAATGCTCGCGGACATGCTCAGTTGAGGATAGAGGCGATAGATGCCCTGGAGACCCATTATCAGGGATATCACCAGCCGATGAAGCTGGCAAAAGCAGCCTGCCGGCATCTGCTGTCATATCTGGGAATAGATGAACTGATATGGGATGAGAGGCAGAGCAGGGTGATAAAGGCCCGGGATGGGACAGAAGGCTGTATCCTGGCCAGGAGCACTGAAGCTAACCGGCGTCCTGTCGCCTTCGTCTTTGCTGATGGAATCGAACAGAGGGACGGCTCTGAGGTCCTTTTGGATGAGCCAATGCTCAAGCGGAGCCTCAATTACAGTCTCATCTCCCGCGGGCTGGCCTATCCCACCTACTACAACGGCCTCTTCTCCGATCTCCGCCTCCCTCTCACCCGGGCCATGGCCCGCGCCAGATCCGAGGGGCGGGGGGTCTGGCCGTATGACCTGACTACGAAGGGTTTCTCTGTTCCTTGCCTGGATTCATTGGCTGAAGATGTGGTCATCCTCCCCAAGCTCTTCCGCCGCCTGGTTGACTACATGGGCGAAGGAGGGATGATGAACGGCTTTCGCGATCACCTCTCAGCCCGCTGCGAGCCCCTGGTCAGGATATCTCAGGTGCACTTCACCAGGCTGGATGCTGTGGTTGATGTGAAAGGAGACCGGGTCAGATTGACCGAGCCCCCTGAGAACCTGATATTCCTGGACAGGGTGTTCTGCAAAAAGAGCTGAGGTCGATCATCAATCGATTCGATCTGATTATTTTATGAGGCTTTAATAATTGCATCTCGGCGGAATCATAGTCTCCGGCAGCTTTTGGGCAGAAAGCCATCTCAGACCGATTGAAGGTTACGGCTTCCGCCCAATCGCCCGTCCGGCTCCTTCTGCCTCCTCCACCAAAGCCGGGTCAAGCAAAAAATAATAATACCAGTATGGCCATTCATCTTTGGTGAACTTCCTTTGCATTCGACCGAGCCCAGAACCATCTGGTGGGACGAAGGCCTCTGGCTTATCGATCAGACCCAGCTTCCTGAGAAGTACATTTCCCTGAAGATCGAGAGCATAAGGCAACTGGTGGCCGCCATCAAGTCCCTGTCCGTTCGCGGTGCCCCGGCTCTGGGTGCCGCCGGGGCCTACAGCATCGCCCTGGCCGCTGAGAGATCCCATGCCAGCAACGCTTTTGATATGATCGCCGAGCTGGAGGTGGCCGCTGATATGATCCGCAGCTCCCGGCCCACGGCAATCAACCTCTCCTGGGGGGTGGAGAGAGCCCTGCGGGAGGCATCAGAGGGAGAGAGCATCGATGAGATCCGCGAGAGAGCCTTGAGGTCGGCAGAAGAGATCGCAGAAGAGGATATTCGCATCAATCATGCCATCGGACGGAATGGAGCAAAGCTCCTGGAGGATGGAGAGACCATCCTCACCCATTGCAATGCCGGAAGGCTGGCCTGCGTGGGCTGGGGAACTGCTCTGGGAGTTGTGCGCTCTGCAGCAGAATTGGGTAAGAGGATCCAGGTATTCGCCTGCGAGACCCGCCCTCTGCACCAGGGATCCCGCCTGACCGCCTGGGAGCTGAAGGAGGATGGAATACCTGTAACCCTTATCTGCGAGAGCATGTCTGGCAGCTTGATGCGCAAAGCCAGGATCGATAAGGTCATCGTGGGAGCCGACCGGATCACCAGGGATGCGGTCTTCAATAAAATAGGGACCTACAATCATGCCGTCCTGGCCAAACACCACAAGATTCCCTTCTATGTGGCTGCACCCCTTTCCACCTTCGACCGGATGAACGGTGAAGAGGAGATCATCATAGAGGAACGGGATCCGGAGGAGATCTGCACATTGGGTGGAGTGCGCCTCGCCCCCCTGGGGGTCGACGTCTACAATCCGGCATTCGACGCCACTCCCCTGGATCTGGTCTCTGCCCTGATAACCGAGAAGGGGGTCTTCCGCCCTCCCCTCATGCCCCCGATATAGGCTCTGTCCCGGTGATCTGACAGGACTGTAACCGGAGTAGATCCGATATGGAAAGATAGTTCAAGCTTGAAGAGCAGCTCATCTCATGGATGCAGAAATCGCAGTCATCGGTGGAGTGGGCTTCACCTTAGAGGGGGTAGCCGATGAGGTGGAGACCGCTTACGGCCCCGTTCCTGCCTTCCGCAGCAGGATAAAAAACCAAAGGCTCGCTTTCATCCCCCGCCATGGCACTGGACACCTGCCGCCCCATAGGATAGACTACCGGGCCATCATCTCTGCTGCCAGGAAGAGCGGCGCTAAATGGGTCATATCAGTCAACAGCGTGGGAGGGATGGCATCCCAGCCTGTGGGGAGCATCTTTTTCCCCTATGACTTTGTTGAGTTCACCAAATGCCGGCTCAACACATTCTTCGAGGATCGAGCAGTGCATATCGACCTGAGTGAACCCTACTGCCCCCATCTCAGAGGCCATCTTCTCGCTGCTGCCCAGTCGCTTGATCTGAAGACCTCAGAGGGGGTCTATGTCTGCGCTGAGGGCCCCCATCTGGAGTCGCCCGCCCAGATCAGAATGATGCGCCAGTTCGGGGATGTGGTGGGGATGACCGGCTATCCAGAGGTGGTCCTGGCCCGGGAGGCGGAGTTATGCTATGCCTCCATCTGCATTGTCACCAACCACGCCGCCGGTATGGAGAAATCCGGTATGTATGAATCTGATATGAATGAATCTGATATGAATGAATCCGATATGAATGAATTCAGATTGAAGGGGAGGGGGAGTTTTTCTGCCAGCGATATCCCTGGGCGGGTGGCGAAGTGCCGCGAGGAGGTCCGGGAGGTGATATATCAAGCAGCACAGAGGCTGGAGGAAAAAGGGTCCTGCCATTGCAGGGAATCCCTATCCAGGGCTGCTCTCTGATGGCTGGCAGATATCAGCTCTTAAGGGATCTGTTCACATCACCTCAACCAGAACGCTCCCCTCTCCGGACCTTCCTCTCTCATCTGTCACCTTGAGGATGATGACATGCCCGCCCTTCTCCAGCTTTGCGGGATTATACTTGAAGGAACGGCTGGTGGAGAGCCTTCCATTGATGCTTGAACTCCACTCATAGCTCAGCTTTCCTTCACCGCCCTCAGCAGAACCATCAAAGCTGATATCCTCTTTGCCTTGGATGATCTGTCCTGCGCCAGGTGAGGTGATGATCACTTTCATTTTCACCGGGCTGCCTGCTCCTGCCGGCTCCGAGGATCCGGCAAGAGCATCCCTTCCATTGCCACTGCTTTTCTCCTGTTCCATGCATCCTGCAAAGAGAAGGGCAAAGCCAATTACCAGTATGACGATCAACTTCATGTGATGTATGCTGGCATTAATAGATTATATTTTTTTCTATAGAAGATTTTATAGTTGGAATAAAAGCAAGGCTGGCTGTGGTACAGATGACGAATTCTCAGGCCAGCGCGCGCCCCTCTCGCCAGTGGCAAGAAAGGCGCCAAGCTGATGCAGAAGGCTCCAATTGGTGAACTCAGGTGAGCTTTGATGAGAGCAGGGTAGGTTTAAGAGGCCGATGGTGCTGTAGGCGGGACCGGCCCGGAGCCAGAGAGTGCAGGCTCAGTCCTGATCTCAGTCTTTCGCACCTCTACCCTTCTCAGGGGGTAGATCATTTTAGCTTCCTTATAAATGTCCAGGGAGATCTTCCCACCCACAACATCCTGAATGAGCTGGTTCAGGTCCAGGTTCTTTGACCTCTCCACAACCACATTCTTTGAGAGATCCCTGATGCACTTGACCTGGTTGGCCCGCGCCCTCTTCACTGTAAAGCAACTGGGCTTGATCCGGACAGTGTAGCCGTCAGTGGTGGTTACGTCTACTGTGGCGTCGATGCGGGAGGTTCTCCTCTTGACCAGTGAGCGCACATAATCTGTGGTCATCTCATGGCCCAGGAATTTGGTATATGCCGAGTCGCCAGCCACCCGATCCACTCTGAACTTGAGCTTGGTGTTCTGCTTGGAGAAGTTGTTTGTGAGGTCTCCCAGGGTGGTCTCAATGATCCTCCCCACAATTCTCTCAGGATCGTTGGCGATCGTCTCCCCAAAGGGAACTCTGCCGAACATCTCCGGGCTTACAATCTTGTACCATTGTTTGGCCTTTCTGCTATCAGCCTTTCTCTGTGATCTTCTAGCCAATAAACATCCTCCGAGATAATATCAGTCCGAGCTTCGTTCAAGCTCACTATATTTAAACCGATCGCCTAAGAGCCCCTCATCCCGATGGATGGCACCTCCAGGAACAATATCTCTCAGGGTCAGTATTCCACCAGGGTGGTATTCCTCAAATGGCGCTCTTTCCAGCGCAGCATTTCATTTATTCAGCCATCTTCGATGCCATTCCCTCCGACTGTATTTCATTTTGCGATCTCGACCGGAATTGATCTCTCCTCCAGGGGGCTGCTCTCCCATGCCCTCTTGCGAACCATAGTGATCTCCGTCTTTCCCGCCTTGATCGGAAGGAAGGTGAATATCTCCATTCCAGCAGCACCGACCGATTTTTCATCAGATGCCTTAAAATCCTTTTTTTTCAGATCCAGAAAGGCGCTATCGAATATCGCCTCCCAGACGTATCCGGTAGTGGGGTTCGACTCCAGCGACAGCATAAAATCCTCATTCAGTCTCACATTCATCGGATCACCAGAAGGGATGGAAACAAAAAAAGGAAACGCTCTTTCCACTATTTAAACTCGAACTGCCCGGAATCGACCCAGGATCCCTTTATGAGTGTCCACCAGTCGTCTGCCAGACCGGTCAGGACATAGTCGTATGGCAGCCAACCATATCCACCATCGCCCCAGGATACCCCCCAGGAGTTTCTGATCCTCAGAGCACCAGTGGTCTCTGCGCCACAATTGTTGTTCTTGATCTTCATCTTATCATCATAGCCCATGGCGACGATGGCATGGCCACCCATGACCCCTTCATTCTTGCAGGGATAGGGGATCTTGCCGGTCTTTGCAGCCTGATTGATCGAGCTATAAACAGTGAATCCGAAGATCGCAGGAATGCCCGCAGCCAAATTCGTCTTGATGCTGGCAAGAAGCTTTGTGGGCGAGGTTCCGGGTGGGTCGAGGTTCACATACTTGAGGGCTTTGTAATTATCTGCAAAACCGAAGAGAAAGGCAGAGGGCTCTTCATCGAACTTCGGTATATCATATGGCCAGTACCTCTCTGGAGGGACGCCAAATAAAACCATTGCCCCCATGGTAGTACGGATATAAGCGCCGGTATCTCCTGTCTCCTGCATCAGGTTTCTCGTCACCTTATAAAGGAACAGCCTGGAGGCGTCGATATGCTCTCCGAATGCCCTTCTCTCGAAGTACTCAAAGACCCCTACACCTGCATTGGCAGTGCACGAGCCCAGCTCTCCCTGATCCTCAATGGGCGAGCACCATTTCTCAAGATCAACCGATGCGGGCAGAGTGGAGACCGCCGCTTTGTCAAGCTTTAGGGGGGCGAGAATATCTGCGACCTCGCTGCTCAGGAGGGTATAATCCCTCAAATCAGGGAGCTCAGGACGCCAGCCCATCCCCTTTATCTTTTCTCCTTCCTTCGGCTCCATTCCTAAATCCTTTAGCAGTATAGCCATTGCTTTTTCACCACCATAGTATTTAGATATTATCACTTATTACTATTTAAATATTTCGGAGTGTAAAGATATCTCGTGCATAGATATCTGCAAAGAGGCAGAGCAAATGATTGTGCCGTCATCTCTTGATCTTGACTGTTGAAGGCTCCTCCATACGGATTGGCGTTCAACCATCAGCCCCGTGGCTGAGAAATTATATATCGCATCCGGCCATATCAAGCATGATGGCCTATTATGATACAGTTCGGCGTACTCTGATAATGATATTAACGCTAAACCTATCAGTAGCCCTTCTAAAAGGCAGCTACGGCCTTCTCACCAATTCCCTGAGCATGAGCGCAGACGGCCTGCATTCCCTCTTTGACAGCAGCTCCAACATCATCGGATTGGTGGGAATCACCTTGGCCTCCCGCCCTCCAGATGAAGAGCACCCCTACGGCCATGCCAAGTTCGAGACCTTCGCCTCTGTGAGCGTCGCTGTACTCCTCTTCGCCACCTGCTTTCTTCTGATTATCCAGGCTGCAGACCGCTTCCAAAACCCTCTCTCCCCACGGGTGACTCAGCTCTCCTTTACCATCATGGCTGTGACTTTGATCATCAACATCGCCGCATCCACATATGAGAACATGCTGGGGAAAAAGCTGGGGAGCACTATCCTGGTGGCCGACTCCCTGCACACCCGGAGCGATATCTTCGCCTCTGCAGGAGTTATCCTGGGGTTTGTGGCCGTAAAGATGGGCTATCCTCTGGCCGACCCGGCAATAGCCCTGTTCATCTGCCTCCTTATTGCTTTGACCGGCCTGCAGATCATGAGGGATAGCTCCAAGGTGCTGCTGGATAGGGCAGCGATAGATAAGAAGATGATTGCAGATCTGGCCCGGTCTGTAGCAGGGGTTGGCTCCTGCCATGATATTCGAACTCGCGGTCCAGCAGGAGAGGTCTATGTGGATCTGCATATCGGTGTGGACCCATCTTTATCCATCGATGAAGCTCACGAGGTGAGCAATGCAGTCGAACTGGTGATAAAGAGCAGCATAGAAGGGGTCAAAGATGTATTGGTGCACCTTGAGCCCTGGGACGAAGCTGCCCGGGCAGAAAATGAGAAGGTATCAAACATCCACCAACGGATGAATCGCAGAGGTTGAGCAAATGAAAAAGGATATTTTGATTGAGGTTTGGGAGACGGGCACTGCCGCCACCAAAGCCTTTGAATTTAATTTAGCAGTGGAGGGTGAGGTGGTCATGAGCAGAAGGCTCACTCCAGTCCAGACTCTGGAGATCAGGGAGATATCTGCTCAGTATTCCTCATTATTTGCTGGCGGCAAAAGAGGAAAAAATGGCTATCTTCATCTCCTGGGCGAGAGCTTATTCCGCCTCTTTATTCAGCCGGACTGGCAGCAGATAAGCGCAATGATCCCATCTGAGGGGCGGCTGCTGGTGGCATCGAGCATCCTCGAGGTTCTGCAACTCCCCTGGGAGCTTCTCCTTCTTCCTGATGGCAAGGCTCAAGCCGCGGGCCTATTCAAGGATTTTGCTGTTCTCCGCCTGCCGGTGCAAAGAGCCCGTCCCTATCCCTCATCCTCCTCTCAACCGTCCCCCTCTCAACCGTCCCCCTCTCAACCATCCCCCTTCCTTCCCTCTCATGAGCTGAGAGCCGGTCCCCTGAGAATGCTCTTTTTATCCGCCGATCCCCAGCATTTTGAGGAGGAGGATCTGTCTCTTCTCCGGGCGGTGCAGGGACTGGACATTCGTCTGCAGATAGGAGAGACCGCATCCTTCGAGGAGCTCAAAGAGAGCATCAAGTCCCTCCAGCCTCACCTGGTATATCTCTCTGGGGAGGCGAATCTCTCCGGCGCCTCTGGAAGGGAGGCGGGCTTCGCCTTCATGGATCCTGCAGGCAAGCCCGATATGCGGTCGGCAGAGGAGATAGCCCATGCTCTGGAGGGGGGCGGAGTGGAGTGCATCATCCTTGGCGGGGGGAGAAGGGGGCCCGATCCAGCCCGGGATCTTCTCTGCCAGAGGCTGGCGGAGGATCTGTCTGTGGCAGTGGCCTGGAATGGCTCCTTTGCCCCTCAGAGGATCATCTCCCCGCTTTCACAGGGCCTGGCAGTGCATGAAGCCATTTGGGACAGGGGCCGGGAGATGCTGAAGAAAAACCTGGGAGGAGATGAGGATGGAAAGGAGGGAGCGATACAGGCATATCCTTTCATCTATCTCGTCCGGGAACCAAGAGGCCTCTTTGATCCCCACAAAGAGAGAGAGGAGGCAGAAGCAGGATATCAAATGCTTCCCCCTATGCCAGGGATGACAGAAGGGCATGCAGATGGATTTGTCAATAGAAGAAGGGATCTGCACCGCCTCTATCCCGATCTGAGGCAGGGTATATCAAACACTCTTATAATCACTGGCGAGCCTGGCAGAGGAAAGAGCGCTCTTGCCAATCGCCTGGCCAGAATGCTTGCCGCCTCCGGCTATCTTGTGATTCCGCTTGGGGGAAGCATCCATAACCCCATAAGCTCAGCCCGGCTATTGGAGGCGGCAGGCCGGCAGTTGGCGGCAGCAAGTGAGCTTCAGGGGCGGGAGAGAGCGAATGGGCTCTTGGATTCAGCATTGCCTGCCGGCGAGAGGCTGGCTGCCCTGATGGAGCTTCTCCGCTCCAACCGCATCCTCATTCTCTGGGATGACCTCGACCTGGAGGAGGAGACGGGCAGGATCTCCGATCCCCATCTGGGCGAGCTTTTTCAGCAAATGGTCAAAGGCCTGCGTTCCAGCCGGACGATCATCACCTGCTCTGAGGCCCCGGCGGACGTTCCCATTCTCCCCCGCCTGGCCAGGAGCTGGAGGCTGGATATGCTCTCACAGGCGGCCTTCCTGCGGTTCGTCCTCCAGGATAGGGCGACAGGCGAAAGATACCGCAATGGTGAGCTCTCTTTTGATGCTCTGGCCGACCTTTACGCCCAATACAAGAGAGATCCCTCTGGGCTGGAGCAGATCCGCAGTGCTCTGGCAGAAGGTCTGCCCTCCGGGGGCGATCCCCTATCCTGGCTCCTTGAGAGCCTAAGCCCTGAATCGCTTCTTACACTGCAGAGGATGGCGGTCTATGATGTGGCCATGAGCGCGGAGGGATTGGCCGCTGCAGCTATGAGCAGCCCTGAGAGGATAATTGAGAGCCTGCCCCTCTGGGAGGAGCTCTCGCTCTGCCATAAGGCCGGTGAGCTGTGGGCAGTTCATTCCTCCGCCCGCGCCGCCCTTCGAGAGGGGCTGAGCCTGGAGGAGAGGAGGGATGCTCATAAGAGGGCGGGAGCATTTCTGGAAGAGATGGCAGAGGCAGGTCGCAGCCAGGACTTATCACTGCTCCGCCTCGATGCCCTCCTGGAGGCGCGGGGACATTATCTGGAGGGCGGCGACCTGGCAGAGGCGAGGAGGGTGACCTTCAGAATCAGCAGCTATCTCGACCGGCGGGGATACCACAGCGAGCTGATCAGATTGAACCGGGAGATAGCAGAGCGGGAGGAGGAAGAGGGGAAAGAGCAGGGGGATGGGCCGGAGCCGGATACGATGAACTGGATCGCCCGCGCCTATTCCAACCAGGCGGATCTGAAGAATGCTGTCCGGTGGTACAGAAGAGCACTGGATATCGCCCCCAATGCCATCAGCTATCAGGGTCTGGGAATGATCAATCTCAGCCAGGGCGAGTACGATCAGGCAGAGGAGAATCTGCATAAAGCGGAGCAATTCTATCTGAGCCGGAATGACCGGCAGGGGGAGGCGGCAGTTCTACAGGCTCTGGCCTCAATCGATATGGCACAGAAGAGCGGCTCAGCAGCCAAAGAGAAGCTGGGGAGGGCTGCCCGGATCCTGGAGGAGCTGGGCGATAAGATGGGTGAGGCGGCAGTTTTGCAGAAGATGGCGGGCATTGATATGATGCGGCGCCATTTCGATTCTGCCCGGCCCAGCCTGGCCAGATCCCTGGAGCTGGCAAGAGAGATGGGCGACCGGGCGGGGGAAGCTGTTCTGCTCTTCAATCTGGCTGATCTTGACCGGGAGACGGGAGAGCTGGCCCGGGCAGCTGGGGAGCTGGATCGAGCTCTGGCCATCACCCGGGAGCTGGGCGACTGTAAAGGCACTGCTGCCAGCCTGCACGGCCTGGGAATGATCTTCTCTCAGGCGGGGGAGAAGGAGAAGGCAGCAGAGCATTTCCGCGAGGCCTTGAGCACCTATCAGGAGTTAGAGGACAAGCCGGGCGAGGCTGGCGCCCTCTTCCAGCTCGGCGCCCTGGCGGTGCAGATGGACAGGATCGGGGAAGGGCTCCGCCTCATGGCTCTATCTGCAGTGGTCTTGAGAAGCATCAATAGCGATGAGGTCAAGAGCATCGAGCCGGTGGTGGAGCGGCTGGCCTCGCAGCTCAACTACAGCCAGGATCAGTTTGTAGCTATGCTCCAGGAGGTCATGCATAGCTATGTTAAAGACAAGGGCATGGGGCTGGTGAAGAGGACCTTTGAAGATAAAGGGAGTATCAAATGACCCAGAGCAAACAGAGGCAAACGAAAACGATCTAAGGGAGATGATCAAAGAGGTAGTGTGCTCCCCAGAACTGCTCGCATCAGATGAACATGGCACATGTTCCGACTCTGTCGGAACTCTCGCTGACTTCAGTCAGCGATATCTGCCATGAGGCGCCCAGAAATGGTCTCTCCACTGCTTTCTGAGTTCATTTATGGCCATCAGTATATTACGAGCTTCGCGCCCTTCAGGAGGCGGCAGTTCACATCCATCTGCATCAGAGGGTTTATGATAAGAGATGATCAATCAGTTGCCCTGAGGTTTGAGGCGTGCAACTAGAATTAGAAGATCCTTATGTGGTGGTCTACAAGCAGATTCATGCCGTGGTCGATGATGATGCCAAGAGGGTGGAGCTACTGGAGAGGTCCTCCTGCTATGGGGGGTCAGCCTGGGCCAGATACCATTACTCTCGCGGCCCCCTGGTCATAAGCTCATGCAATCAGGGGGATTGGTTCCGCTATATGCTCTGCCCCGGAAGCGCCGATCTGGAGCTGGCCTCATCCAGGCAATCGGCAGGTATCGAATCGGTCCAGGTATCCGGATCGGAGGTGGAGGTCACGTATGCCGGTTTGGGCGGCGGCGGCGTGGGGGCCACCCTCTCCCGCGCCCGGGCGGAGGATGTGCTGAGATATGATGCCACTGAATGCGGCGGTGGCTTGGTCGCCCGGGGTACTGTAGTCCTGCCCAGGAGGGAGAGGATGATCATCGGGGTTGACGATACCGACTCCAAGACAGTGGGGGCCACATGGTCATTGGTTCATAACATCGCCCAGAGGGTCGACTGCCCTGAGGCTCGCTACATCTCCCACTCCCTGGTGCAGCTCTTTCCCGTGCCCACCAAGACCCAGAACTGCGTCTCCACAGTGGTGGAGTTCGCCTGCCTGCCGGGGAGAGGAGAGGGGATGCTGGGCGACTTCAGAGCATTGCTGAAAAGATACACCGTCTCCGAGCAGACGGGGATGGCGGTGTTCAGGGATTTCGATCCCTCCGAGCTTCTGCCCTTCGGCCTGAGATGCAAGAGGGAAAGGGTTAGCTATGAGGATGCAGTGGAGGTGGCGCGCCAGGCCGGGGTTCAAATCATCATGAAGGGGCAGGGCCTGATTGGAGCTGTGGCTGCCCTGCCCTTCAATGCCCAGCCGGACACGTCCATAATCCCTGGAACAGTATGAGCGGCCCAAGAAGCATGAAAGGCCTGAAGGGCCTAAATGGCCTGAAGGCTGTTGTCCTGGCAGCAGATGATGCAGAAGCGGCGGTTCGAACCTACGTTCCCGGCTACCCTATAACCGATCTGGCCGCCGGCCTGAAGGCGGAGATCTCCATCGATGAGAAGGTGGCATTGGAGATCGCTCTGGGGGCTTCAGCCACTGGATTGCGCTCGATGGTGGTGGTCAAACAGGTGGGGATGAATGCCCTGGCCGATCCCCTGGTGATATCCGCCATCCACAGCATCGGCTCGGGCCTGGTGGTGCTGGCCGGGGACGACCTGGGACCTAAGGGCTCCCAGGCGGAGATGGACAGCCGCTTTTACGGGCTGGTGGCAAAGCTTCCCGTCCTCGATCCGCGAGACCCTGAGAATCTGTACCTCTCCATCCTGGAGGCCTATTCCCTCTCCGAGGGGCTCAGGGTGCCGGTGATCGTCCGGATCACTTCGCCACTGCTGGCAGCAGAAGGGGTCCAGATCAGCCCTCAGCCCTCCCATGGCACGGGACAGCAGTTTGAGAGGGCAGAGCCGGAGCTGACCATGCGCGGTCTGCACCAGAGGCATCACGAGGAGGTCATGGCCCGGGCCAGGGAGGCGGCAGAGTCCTCCTATCTGAACCACCTGGAGAGAGGTGCAGGCTGTGTGGGGATCATCGGGAGTGGACGTCCTGCTGCTCTGGCGGAGGGATTGGGGACATCCTCTCTCTCTTTGGCCTATGTCAATCCCCTGCCCTGGGGGCTCATCTGCCGGTTCATCGATGATCACCAGATCGTCCTGGTGGCAGAGGAGCCCGAGCCATTCATCGAGTCCCATCTGAGGGGGTGGGGAAAGGTGAAAGGAAGGCTCACCGGCCACCTGCCGCGGGGAGAGCTGAATCGGGAGGATATCATCAGCGCCCTTGAGCTCTTAGAGAACGGAGAGGGTATGACTATGGCCTTGAATATGGCCTGCGCCCCGCTCCCTCAGGAGTATGAAACCGTAGCCGGGCGGGGCTACGCTGGGGTATGCGATGGCTGCCCCTTCGCCAGCCTCTTCTCTGCCCTGGGGAGGCTGGATGTGCCCGTGGCCGGCGATGCCGGCTGCTCCATTCGCGCCAGCCGCTGGCCGTACCAGTCGGTGGATGTGGTATATGGCCTCGGCTCCTCTGTGGGGGTGGCCTCGGGATTCAAGAACAAGGGGATCGCCCTGGTGGGTGACTATGCCCTGGCCCACTCCGGGCTGCAGGGCCTGATCAATGCCCTCTGGCAGAAGCGGGACCTTTTGGCGGTCATCTTGAAGAACGATGTGGCTGCCATGACCGGCGGCCAGGAGGTGCCCGATCTCACTTCGCTCTTGGAGGGGTTGATGCCCTTCCGCTATATCGATCTTCCTGGATCTGTGGAGGAATTGGAGGAGGTGCTCCGGGAGGAGATGGCCAGGCCAGGTCCAAGGGTGATCGTGGCGCGAGGCGTCTGTCCAGAATTCCATCCACGCCAACAAGACAGCAGATAGCGGCAGAGCATATTTAAATGCCTTAAAGAACGCCTGCGCCAAAATGGGGAAAATGAGAGTGGTGCATACTATTTATCGCACCACGGCCCATCATTCAGCATCCAGTTGTCCATGTCTGCGGCAGCAATCTTGCCCGCGCCCATGGCGCTGATCACCGTTGCTCCTCCAGTGGTGATGTCTCCTCCTGCCCAGACCCCCTCCATGGTTGTCCTGCCCCTCTCATCCACCACTATAGTTCCCCATTTGGTGGTCTCCAGTTGAGGGGTGCTGGAGGCGATGAGGGGGTTGGGAACAGTTCCCACGGCGATGACCACTATATCCACGTCCTCTATGTGCTCTGAGCCTTTCTTCACCCTGGGGCTCCTCCTGCCCGAGGCATCGGGCTCGCCCAGCTCCATCTTCACCAGCTCCATCATCTTGACCATTCCCCGGTGGTCGCCCAGGAAGCGGGTGGGATTGGTGAGGAAATCGAAGATGACCCCCTCCTCCATTGCATTCTCCACCTCCTCCCTTCTGGCCGGCATCTCCTCCCGGGAGCGGCGGTAGATGACATGCACCTCTTCGGCCCCCAGGCGCACAGCCGATCGGGCGGCATCCATGGCCACATTCCCTCCCCCAACCACTGCCACCTTGCGCCCCTTCTTGATCGGGGTATCATAATCAGGGAACTTATAGGCCTTCATCAGGTTTACCCGGGTTAGATACTCATTGGCAGAGTAGACACCGCTCAGGTTCTCGCCGGGCACATTGAGAAATCGCGGCGCTCCTGCGCCGATCCCCAGGAATATGGAATCGAATTCATTTTCCAGCAGCTCGTGCAGTTGCACCTGTCTGCCCACTACTGAATCCAGCTCCAGCTCCACCCCCAGCGATTTGACGTATTCAATCTCCGCCCGGACGATGGACTTCGGCAGACGGAACTCGGGAATGCCATAGACCAAAACCCCTCCGCCATCATGCAGGGCCTCGAAGATGGTGACTTTATGCCCCAATCTGGCCAGATCTGCGGCGCAGGTGAGGCCAGCGGGGCCCGAGCCCACCACCGCGGCGCTCTTGCCCGTCGGAGGCAGGATCTCGCAGGGCGGGCATTTCTTCGTCTCCTGCTCCCAGTCGGCCACATAGCGCTCCAGCCGGCCTATGGCCACGGGTGCGCCCTTCTTTGCCAGGACGCAGCGGCTCTCGCATTGCACCTCCTGAGGGCAGACCCGTCCGCAGATTCCGGGCAGGGCGTTCTTTCTCTTAAGGGAGAGGGCCGCGCCGGGCATGTCGCCCTCCCTCAGGGCTAGAATGAATTCCGGAATATCCACTCCGACGGGGCAGCCATCAACGCATTTGGGCTTTTTGCACTGGATACATCTGCTCGCCTCCAAAGCCGCCTGCTCTGCACTGTATCCCAAAGCAACCTCCTGAAAGTTGCCCTTCCTCTTCTCTGGAGATTGCTTGGGCATCTCCACCCGGTTTAAGTTCAACTTATCTGCCATCTCTTTCACACCGCGCCTCAGAGGCTAAGTTCCCTTACCGCTGATCATCTAATGCTGACCATTCACCGCTGATCATCTAATGCTGATCATCCATCTTGGATGATCTACCGCTGATCATCTCTGTGCTATATAAAAAAGATTTTCCTTTCAGAGCTATCAGAGCAACCAGAGCAACCTACTAATACAATTAATCTGCATCATTGCCTGTCACAGATGTCCGAGTATGAGCTTACCATCGATATGCTAGGGGCAAAGAGCGTTGGAGAGCCCGAGCTTCGCTCTATGCCGCAGCGCCGAAGAGTCCCCGGCTGGAGTGGTCTATTCGCTGGGTAAATGATAGGAGGCTAGATGTACGAGATAGTAACCAGGGAGACTGTTGCTCCCAATATCATCCATATGCAGTTCAAAGCGCCCAAGATTGCCAGCAGCGCAAAGCCCGGTCAGTTTGTTATCATCCGGGTGGACGAGAAAGGAGAGAGGATTCCCATGGGCCTGGCAGGCTGGGATGAAGAGGAGGGCACTATAGATATCGTCTTTTATGTTCTGGGGACCAGCACTGCAAAGCTGTCCACCCTATGTGAAGGCGATTCAGTGGCCAATATAGCCGGACCGCTGGGCAAGCCCACAGAGATCGAGAACTTCGGCCGGGTGATATGCGCCTGCGGCTGCTTTGGAGCCGGCCCCTCTCTGCCACTGATCAAGGCCCTCAAGGAGAAGGGGAATACAGTGATCACTGTGATAGAGGGGCGGGGCCCTGATTTCGTCTTCTGGACTGATAAGCTGGCCGAGCATAGCGATGAGCTTCATGTGGTTACGGGCTGCGGCAAGACCGCCTGGGCTAACGATTTCATCGAGCAGGAGCTGGCAGAGGGCAAGAAGATCGACAGGATATTCGTCCATGGCTGCCCCTTTATGATGAAGGTCTCAGCAGATGCCTCCCGGTCGGCAGGAGTGGAGACAATTGTCAGCCTGACCCCGATCATGGTGGATGGAACAGGGATGTGTGGAGCCTGTCGGGTGGAGGTGGCGGGGGAGACCAAGTTCGCCTGCGTGGATGGGCCGGAGTTCTCCGGGCATGCAGTCAACTGGGAGGGACTGGTCCTGAGGCTGCGCCAGCTCATACCGGAGGAGGATAAGTCCTTCAACATCTGGGAGAGAGACAACTGGCATAAGCTCATGGATTGCCGGCACAAGAAGAGCTTCAATCCGGCGAAGAGGATGAGCATCCAGGAGATCGAGCACAGCGAGGCTGACTGCAAGCTGGCGGGGGTTTAGTTATTTTAAAATTTTTTCGCTCCCATCGGTTATCACAGGAATTGCCCGCGTGTTTGACCATCCCAGTGTTGGCTTGATTCGATTCATGGTCAGGTTTAGGACTCCGAAATGTTTTTATCTGTATAATACTTGAAGATTTATATCCTTTGCGGTGTTTATATTCTCTCTCAATTCATAAAATTGGACTGAGGAAACGCTATGGGCTCTGAGGCCGAAAAGCCAGCCATATTATTGGCATTCGCAAATAAGTATGATGATCAGGCGAGCTATCTTCGAAACCTACCCGAAGAGGCCAGAAATATCCGAGAGATCCTTGAAAATGCTAAAAGAGATGGATTATGCGATTATAAAGAAATCCCAAATGCCACTTTAAAGGAGATACTGGACGTATTTCAAGACCCATTATATAAGGACCGCATTGCGATATTCCATTATGCAGGTCATGCCAATAGCTATCAGCTAATGCTTGAATCTCCTGAAGGTCGCACAACTGCTGCCTATGCAGGGGGTTTAGCTTCATTTTTGGGTCAGCAGATCCATCTACAGCTGGTCTTCCTCAATGGCTGCGCTACTCAGAGACAGGTGCAAGGATTACTGGATGCCAACGTCTCAGCGGTCATATCCACCTCCCGAGCAATAGACGACAGAGTAGCTGCGAAATTTGCCACTCGCTTCTATAAGGGCCTGGCTGGGGGATCCAGTATACGCAGGGCTTACAACGAAGCCGGAGCGGAACTAAAGACCGCACATGGGGATGATTCCAGAAACCTGTATGCGAGAGAGCACAGCGTCATCGATCAGGCTGATGATCGCATTCCCTGGGATCCAGGCTCGTCGCCTGGAGCAGATCTGGCAGCTCAATGGGTCATGGCTACAGAGTCTGCCAGCTGCTTCTACAGGAGTCTGGCTGGAGGAGCCAGTATCCAGGGGGCCTACAATGAGGCCAAGGCTGCCATCCAGGCAGCGAATGGCGATAGTGTTCGAAATCTGTATGTGGCAGGATACAGCCCTGCAAACCTGGCTGAAGAGCACCTCCCCTGGGATCTATACCTGCGACCGGGTGCAGAGCTGGCAGCAGAATGGAACCTGCCCGAAGCTGTCGGAGATCCTCTCTTTGGTCTGCCGCCGATCCCTGCCGGTGACCTGCCGCCCAGCCCCTTCCGTCACCTGAGCTGGTTTGCCAGAGAGCACGCCGAGGTCTTCTTCGGCCGGGGCTATGAGATACGGAATCTGTACCAGAGAGTCATAGATAGAGACTCTGCCCCCATCATCCTTTTTTACGGCCAGTCAGGCGTGGGCAAATCATCTGTTCTGGCCGCGGGCCTGATTCCCCGGCTGGAAAAGAGCCACGAGGTTCATTATCTCCGCCGGGACGGCAAGAAGGGCTTGCTGGGAACGCTGAAAGAGGCTCTCCCAAAGGATGAAGGCATGACCATTTCTGAATCCTGGCTGGCCCAGGAGAGCAAGAGTGCAAAGCCCTTGATCATAATCCTGGACCAGGTCGAGGAGGCATTCACCCGCCCCAATCCCGATCTGCCCCATGAGCTTGAGGATTTTTGGGGTGCCCTCGAGACTATCTTCAGTGATCCAGGCCATAGGCCCCAGGGTAAGCTCATCTTAGGCTTTCGCAAGGAATGGCTGGCGGAGATAGAAAAGCAGCTTCGGGATCGTAAGACCCCCTTCTCCCGCCTCCTACTGGAACGGCTGACCAGAAGGGGAATCATAGAATCGGTCAACGGACCGGCAAAGAGCCAGAGGCTGCGACAAAATTACCGCCTTGCAGTCGAGGATGGTCTGGCGGAGATCATCGCCGATGACCTGCAAGAGGACCGGGAGTCGGCCATTGCCCCTGCCATGCAGATCCTGCTCACCAAGATGTGGGAGAGGGCAACGGAGTTGGATTCTGATCGTCCCCACTTCAATAAAGATCTCTACCAGACCTTGAAGAAGAAAGGGATTCTGCTGCAGGACTTTTTAGAGCAGCAGCTAGCCTCCCTGGAGAAACAGAACTCAGAGCTAGTGAACTCTGGATTGGCCCTGGATTTTCTGGCCTTCCATACCACGCCATTGGGAACTTCTGAGGAGCGAACGGAAGAGGTTCTTCAAAAGAACTATCGGTATCAGAGCCAGGTCATCGATCCCCTGGTTCAGCAATGCGTTGATCTCTATCTGCTGGAGAGGCTGGGCAAAGCAGCTGCCACCCGCCTCTCCCACGACACCCTGGCGCCCCTGGTCAAGCAGCTCTTCGCCACCTCGGACAGGCCGGGTCAGAGGGCCAGGCGCATTCTGGAGAGCCGGTCAGTGGACTGGAAGGATGGAAAAGAGGGCGCTCCTCTGGATGAAACGGACCTGGAGCTGGTGGAACGGGGCAAGAATGGGATGCGAGCCTGGGATGAGGCAGAGGAGAGGCTGGTTGAGGCGAGCAGAGAGGAGAGAGAGAAGAAAAGAAAGGGCAGACGGAATCAGCGGATTTTGAGAGCGGCAGCCATATTGTTGATAATCATCTTTGCAGCATTCGCCTACTATCAAATGGGCCTGGCAAATGAAAAGGCAGAGGAAGCACTAGCGCTCTTCCTGGTCTCCCAGTCGACACAGAAGGGGGATTCTTCGGCGAGCGACCACACAGCTAAGGTTCTCCTGGCAGTGGAATCGCTGCTCCATAAAAAGACAGTGGAAGGAGACCATGCCTTGCGCAGCAGCATAGCACTGATGGCGCGTCCATTGGCTCAATTGGCTCATGGCGGCCTGGTGTGGGCCGTGGCCTTCAGCCCCGACGGCTCGAAGGTTCTGACCGGCAACGATGAAGGCACTGCCCGGATCTGGGATGTATCAAGCGGCCAGGAGGTGCACAGGCTGCCTCATAGCGACTGGGTGTGGGCCGTGGCCTTCAGCCCCGACGGCTCGAGAGCTCTGACCGGCAGCCTTGACGGCACAGCCCGGATCTGGGATGCATCGAGCGGCCAGGAGTATCACAGGCTGGCTCATGACGGCCCGGTGTTGGCCGTGGCCTTCAGCCCCGACGGCTCGAGAGCTCTGACCGGCAGCGATGACGGCACAGCCCGGATCTGGGATGTATCGAGCGGCCAGGAGGTGTACAGGCTGGATCATGGCGGCCCGGTGGGGGCCGTGGCCTTCAGCCCCGACGGCTCGAAAGCTCTGACCGGCAGCCATGACGGCACAGCCCGGATCTGGGATGCATCGAGCGGCCAGGAGGTGTACAGGCTGGATCATGGCGACCGGGTGGGGGCCGTGGCCTTCAGCCCCGACGGCTCGAAAGCTCTGACCGGCAGCTATGACGGCACAGCCCGGATCTGGGATGCATCAAGCGGCCAGGAGGTGCACAGGCTGGATCATGGCGACCGGGTGGGGGCCGTGGCCTTCAGCCCTGACGGCTCGAAGGTTCTGACCGGCAGCGATGACCGCACAGCCCGGATCTGGGATGCATCGAGCGGCCAGGAGTATCACAGGCTGCCTCATAGCGACTGGGTGCGGGCCGTGGCCTTCAGCCCTGACGGCTCGAAGGTTCTGACCGGCGGCCTTGACGGCACAGCCCGGATCTGGGATGCATCGAGCGGCCAGGAGGTGCACAGGCTGGCTCATGACGGCCCGGTGGGGGCCGTGGCCTTCAGCCCCGACGGCTTGAAAGCTCTGACCGGCAGCGGTGATGGCACAACCCGGATCTGGGATGCATCAAGCGGCCAGGAGTATCACAGGCTGCCTCATGAAGGCCTGGTGCGGGCCGTGGCCTTCAGCCCCAACGGCTCGAAAGCTCTGACCGGCAGCTATGATGGCACAGCCCGGATCTGGGATGCATCAAGCGGCCAGGAGGTGCACAAGCTGCCTCATGGCGGCCCGGTGGGGGCCGTGGCCTTCAGCCCGGACGGCTCGAGAGTTCTGACCGGCAGCTATGACGGCACAGCCCGGATCTGGGATGCATCGAGCGGCCGAGAGGTGCACAGGCTGCCTCATGACGGCTCGGTGTTGGCCGTGGCCTTCAGCCCCGACGGCTCGAGAGCTCTGACCGGCAGCTATGACCGCACAGCCCGGATCTGGGATGTATTAAGCAGCCAGGAGGTGCACAGGCTGGATCATGACGGCCTGGTGGGGGCTGTGGCCTTCAGCCCGGACGGCTCGAGAGCTCTGACCGGCAGCGATGACGGCACAGCCCGGATCTGGGATGTATTAAGCAGCCAGGAGGTGCACAGGCTGGATCATTACCGCTCGGTGCAGGCCGTGGCCTTCAGCCCCGACGGCTCGAAAGCTCTGACCGGCAGCGGTGACCGCACAGCCCGGATCTGGGATGTATCGAGCGGCCAGGAGTATCACAGGCTGCCTCATGAAGGCCTGGTGCGGGCCGTGGCCTTCAGCCCCAACGGCTCGAAGGCTCTGACCGGCAGCGATGACGGCACAGCCCGGATCTGGCCGGTGTCTTATGAGGATTTGATCGAGCAGGCTTGTGGCTGCATTGCAGAGAACCTCAGCATTGAGGATTGGGAGGGGTACAGGATATACAGGATAGCAAATGTCAGAACCTGCCCCAGAGAGGGAAGCTTCAATCAGAGCGTATTAACAAGGTTTTGGAACGACCCCTGGAGATTGCTGACCGGCGAGCCCGAATGCCAGCCCTGCATCGCCGAGGCCTTTCGCAGCAGGAATTGAGATGGAATAAAGAGCAGAATCTGCAGAATAATAATCCTGGCATCAGGTGATAGAAAAATGAGCGGAAATGCTGGCGACCTCTTCGCCCTCCTGATAGGAATAGACTGCTACCTGCCCAACAGGCTCCCTGGAGGATACTGCTACCCCGACCTTGGCGGCTGCGTGAGGGATGTCGACAATGTCCACCGCGAGCTTCTGCAAAGGAGGCTGAATATAGCCGGGGACAATGTGATCAAGCTCACATCGACTGCATCTGTCAGGGGCCAGCCTCTGGAGCCCGAGGATCAGTGGCCCACATATGAGAATATGGTGGCAGCCTTCAAGAGAATTGCAGATATGGCCGGGCCGGGCGATCAGGTCTACATCCACTACGCCGGCCACGGCGGCAGGACCAATACCATCGACAGGCTGCACAAGGGCGAGCACGGAATCGATGAGGCCCTCGTCCCCATGAACATCGGCAACTCCAAGGCCAGATACCTGCGGGATATAGAGCTGGCCGGGCTGCTCAATGATATGGTCAAAAAAGGGCTCATAGTCACAGCAGTCCTGGATAGCTGCCACTCCGGCGGAATGGTCCGGGGCGGGAGTGCCGCGGCAGGCGATGTGGCCGTTCGCGGCCTGGGAATCGTTGACACCACCCCCCGCCCGGCTGAGAGCCTGGTTGCCCCCATCGCGGAGCTTATTGGCAACTGGGACGACATGACGCAAAGGTCCGGCACCACCCGCGACCTGAAGGCTGGAAGCGGCTGGCTTCCCGCGCCCAGTGGTTTTGTCCTCCTGGCAGCCTGCCGGCCCTCTGAGTCCGCTCTGGAGTATGCCTTCGAGGGAAGGGAGAGGAACGGCGTTCTGACCTACAACCTCCTCCGTTCACTGGACGATCTGGGACCGGGCCTCAGCTACAAGACCCTCCACGACCGGATAGTCTCCCGTGTCCACAGCCGGTTCAGAGAGCAGACGCCGATGATGGAGGGCGATGGCGCGAGAGATGTCTTCGGAAGCGAGAGAGCTGCGCCCTACTATGCTGCAAATGTAATGAGCTACGATGCTGCCGGCAATAGAGTCCAGCTTGGCGCCGGCCAGGCTCATGGCCTGCGCAGGGGCGCACGATTCAGGATCTATCCTTCGGGGACGATCGATCTTTTGGACACGGGAAAAGCCATAGCTCTGGCGGAGATCTCCATCCTGGAGGCAGCAGACTCGTGGGCGGATATAATTGAGAGGTTCAGCGGCTCGATGATAGAACAGGGTGCGCAGGCTGTGTTGCTGGAGCCAAACTCCATAGACCTGGTCAGCAGGGTCTATCTGCACCACAGGAGCGATCTGGGTGCGGGGGTCGAGCAGGGCTCTGCCCTGAAGGCAGTGGAGGAGGCGGTAAAAGAGAACAGATGGCTTAAGCTGGCCTCTACCTCTATGCTGGCCTCTGAAGATGGAAAGCTCGACTTTCAGGTGGCGGTCAATGAGAATGGCGGCTATGAGATCTGGGACCCATCAGGGAGGAAGATCAAAAATCTCCGGCCTGAGCTGAGGGCGGGCGAGGCAGGCTCGGCTGCGGGAGTGGTCCGCCGCCTGGAGCACCTGACCAAGTTCAATGCAGCAAAGGATCTCCGAAACCATGATCCCACATCTCCCCTGGCCAGAAGGCTCATCATCGAGCTCGTGGGCAAAGAGGACAGCGACTACGACCCGGCAAACGAGCCCCATCCCAAGGCCTTTGACAATCCAATGCTGCCCGAGGTGAACAATGGAGAATGGGCATTTTTGAGGATAAAGAATGGCTTTTCAGAGCACCAGCCTGATAACGTCCTGAACATCACCGTCCTGGACCTTCAGCCGGACTGGGGGATCACTCAGATATACCCATCAGGTGCTGCTGAATGGTTTGTTCCTCTTGATCCAGGAATGGAAGTTCTCCTACCGCTAAGTGCCAGTCTGCCCGAGGACTATACAGAAGGCACCGATACCATCAAGGTCTTTGCCACCCTGGGCAGTAGCACCACCAGCTTCCAGTGGCTACAACTGCCCCGTCTGGACCAGCCGCCCAGAAGGGCAACCACGCGGGGCCAGAAGCCAAAAGATCCCCTGGAGGCGATGATGGGGGCGATAACCTCAGAGCAGCCCATCATGAGAAATCTGGAGCCAGGACGTTATCCCAGCAGAGTCTGGACCACTGCTGAGATTGAGCTGAGGACAAAGAGGGCATGAGGGCCGATCTTTGAGGAATGCCAGGAATGATGCGCCTGCAAGGAAAGGATGGGGAGAAAACCCCGAAGAGACTCAATCATTTATATTTGCGCAAGCTCACCTGAGAAGAAGGCCAGCAACCATGCCTTTCGATTCTGAATAAATAATTAAATAATTACAGATCCGCTGCAACCGCAACCCTTTTAGATAATATCCCGGCAAGCATTGGCCACCATAGCGGATGAAGCTGCAGAGCAGGGTGGGAGAGATGCCCCTCAAAGGCTTCCCTTTCAAGGACAAAATGACCCGGAAAGGGGAATGGATGCTCCTGCCCACGGCTGCACTCGCCCGCCCAGGAGGGAGAGAAGATAGCATTCAAAGTTCCTGCTGATATCACCAAGGCAGCCGTAGCTGCCGGATGCACGAAGTGCAATATGACCTGGCAGAAGCTGCTGGTCCTGGGCTTTTTGGCCGGGGCCTACATCGCCTTTGGAGCTCTTCTGTGCGAGATTGTGGCCGGAGGGCTATCCAATGGCACAGTCACCGGTCCGGGGGGAGAGGTCTGGAAGATCGCCCTTCCGGCAGGCCTGGTCAAATTCGCCGCCGGTGCAGTCTTCCCTGTGGGCCTGATTCTGGTCGTCATCGCCGGATCGGAGCTGTTCACTGGCAACTGCATGTTCGCCCCCATCAGCGTCCTGAACGGCGAGGCGAGCCTCCGCGGCCTGGCAAAGAACTGGTCGCTGGTCTACGTGGGCAACCTGGTGGGGTCGGTCTTCGTAGCCTACTTCCTGGCCTATCAGAGCGGCCTCTTCGACGGCCTGCCCTGGGCAGGCTGGGCGGCGACTGTGGCCAATAATAAATGCGGCCTGGATTTTGGCACAGCATTTCTACGGGGGATAGGCTGCAACTGGCTGGTATGCCTGGCCGTCTGGCTGGCCATCAGTTCAGAGGATGTAATAAGCAAGATCTTCTCCTGCTGGTTCCCCATCATGGCCTTCGTCACCATCGGCTTTGAGCACAGCGTGGCCAACATGTTCTTCATTCCCCTGGGCATCTTTGCCGCCAATGACCCGGCCATCGCTGCCCAGCTCTCCGGAGCAGGCGTGGCCACAGCCAACCTCATGGGCGGAACGGGGTGGTACAACTTCTTCATCACCAATCTGGTCCCGGTCACTCTGGGCAATATCGTCGGAGCAGCCTTATTCGTCTCTCTCCTCTATTGGTATGTCTATCTGAGAGGGCCGCTGTGCAAGACAGCACCAGATAAGAGGGGAAAGCAGTAAAGGGCTCCTCCCAAAATTGTGTAGTCAAAGCATTGCAAGAAAGAAAATTAATGAGCCTGCAGCGAATTGCAGCAAAAAAAAAATTGCGGCACCTCTTGCCCAAGAGAGGGCCGCCACCATTCAATTTCCTGTATGCTGATCTTCCCGGAGCTATCAGATCGCCAGGATGGAGAGGGGGGCATATCCCGCCAGCTCCATATAGCCTATGCCGATCTGCTCCCCGGAGAGGTTAGCCTTCCTCACGCGCATCATTCCCTCCCAGTACTCCGATCCCTCCACACCCACATTCATGGTCTGCTCATCAAAGTATGGCTCTATGGCCAGATCTCCTACCGGAGTGCTGAATGCCCAGTCCAGAGGATAGCTGAAGCCGGAGCCCGAGGTCCACCATCTGGTAGCGGCCATATCGAAGGAATCGCCTCCCGCCCGCCAGGATGCATTCCCCTCTGCATCGATATACGTCAAACCCCTCAAATCCACTAGCTCCTGGCCCATCGGATCCTTGATGGCATAAAGCACCAGGTAGCTCCCATCATCAAGCCTCAGGCTGAACCAGTCCCAGGCAGGATAACACCTTCCAAAGCCCCCCCACTGATGGTCAAACCAGCTCTCACCTCTAACCTCGATCTCATAACCATCTATGCTCACAGTTCCGCTGGTGTTCATGGAGGGATGGGAATAGTAATAGGTCATACCAGTCATGTTCTCCGGCTCCACCTTTTCACACAGCCCGGCAACATTCACTCCTCCTGGGTGGTGAAGATAGTAGCCCTGATGATCGTTGAACAGGGTTAGATTCAGGGAGATATCATGCCCTTGACCCTTATCATCAGAGAGATCTCCCTTTGTAATGATGCTCCAGGCATCCTGCTCCATCCAGTAGGTCAGGGTGGTCTGGGCATCCTGATAACGCCAGAAGTCTCCCTTTATGCCATCGGTGCCGTTGCTGATCTCTGCCCCCTCCCATGAGGCGGCATATTGGTAACGGGGATGCCAGCTATTGGCTACATCGCTTATCGCGACATGATTGACATAGCTGATCGATCCAGGCTCCAAGTTCTGCTGAAAGAGGGTGTACTGGAACCCCAGCAGCTCGCCGGTCTGAACATCTCTCAAGGCCCCCGTCCAGTAGAGCCACTCCATAAAATGCACTGGATCCTTGACAATGGACTGCGGGGTGTGGAGAAGATGGTCGGCGGGAAAGTCGTAGACCAAATCCGCCTTTGCAGCAGTGGGGTCTGCAGAAGGAGAAGGAATATCACCCAATACTGTTGCTGCTGATTGCGCCATTGCTGGAAAAACAAGCACGATCATCAGGCTCGCTGCCAGCAGCAAAGAGACTGTGTTCTTAAAGACACTGAGACTAGATCTATTCACGAATATCAAAGCTTTACCTCCAGATCACAAATTACTATAATAACAACGCATATATAGATTTCGGAATAGCAAGATAATTTTAAAAAACTGCGACCCATATCTGATGGATGATAATTCCCAAAATAACGGCTGAACCGGGGATCCTGTGCTCAGCTTTGTTGAGGGGCTATGTTATGTATAAATATCGAGTGAGCCGCACTATATACAACATACTCGGCTTACGACATACTCGGCTTACAACATACTCGGCTTACGACATACCCGGCTTACAACATACTCGGCTTACAACATACTCGGCTTACGACATACTCGGCTTACGACATACTCGGCTTACGACATACTCGGCTTACGACATACTCGGCTTACGACATACTCGGCTTGCGACATACTCGGCTTACGACATACTCGGCTTACAACATATTCGACTCCAAATAGCAGCCAGAATCTTTATGGTATAGCGATAGCTGAGAGCCTGGAAGATATTGAGCCAGGAGGTAATGGTAATGGTTGAAGAGAAGCCCAAACCGATCATATTTGCAGAGGCACTGGACGAAGGCGTAAATTCCGCCTTCACGTCCTTGAGGGATGAGATCATGAAGCAGGGCGCATTATCGTCCAAAGAGAAGGCGATTGTGGGGCTGGCATGTGCAGTGGCCATTCGCTGCGATACATGTGTCGAGTTTCATAAGAAGGTGGCCAGTATGGCCGGGGTGAGCAGAGAGGAGATGCTGGAAGCTGCCGCCATTGGGGGACTGCTCCGCCTGGGCTCTGGCTTTGCCACGGCATCTATCATCCTGGATGATTGAGGCGAGCATGGATATTGCTGAGCTGGGGGAGAGGCTTGCCACTGCCGGCCGGCTGAAGCTGCGCCCCCTTTGTGTCTGGGGCGTAGATGAGATACCACCAGGGGCAGCAGCATCTTCCTCCATAGACCGCTGCCTGGCCCGGGCGATATACATCTGCGCCCTCCATCCAAAGACGCCGGTCCTTTATCTGAATGGGGATCAGGGGGGCTGCTGTCCGGGGGGAATGGCCTGGATGGGATATGCTGACCTGCCTTCTGCAGTCAAGTACTTCCTGACCACCGGGCTTCCCGGTTCCGCCTCCGGCCAGGCAGAGCACCTGAAGGCCACCCCGGAGCTCTTTGAGGAGCAGTGGAAGCGGGCTGGCAAGATCAGGCCGCCTGGCAGATATGTGGCCGTTGGGCCGTGCAATGCTGATATCGATATAGAGAGGGCACAGTCGATGATCCTCTTTGCGGAAAGCCTGGCAGCCAGGAATCTGTGTGCTCTGGCCCAGTACAGCAGCCCGGAGCCCTTCCACAGGACGGTGATATCATCCGGGTCCGCCTGCTCGACTATGATCACCTATCCCGCGGGCATGGCTGAGAATGCCCGGATTGATTCCGTTTATATCGGTCCGGCCGATCCAACTGTCAACCCCTGGCTGCCCGGGGAGCTGATGGTCCTGGGGATACCGGTTGGCATTGCCAGGCAGATGGCTGCCGACCTGGAGGGCTCTTTCATCACCAGGCGGGCCGGTATGGCTTATCCAGAGAGCAGGTCCTGAGAGCAGAACGATCATAGATCAGCCCTCACCCTCATAGCCAGCCCACCTGGGGCAGGGCGGAGAGAAGGGTTGCCCTGAGGAGCACATCGATGATCAAGGCGGCAAACAGCCAGGCGCGGTAGGTTACTGACTGATAGAAGAACTGCTCTCCTCTTTTTGCCGTGGGATGGCGGACGAAATCCCAGTTCTGCAAGAGCAGCCAGCCACCGGTTACAATGGCTGCGAGCAGATAGATCCATCCCAGATCAGAGGCCGGTCCCAGGGCAATGGAGAGGGCGATCCCCATCAGCCAGAAGAGGGCGACCATCTTCGCTGTGGCCAGGATGCCGAAGGTGGCAGGGGTAGTGGGAATCCCTTCTTTTCTGTCCCCCTCCACATCGCGGGCAGCATCACAGTTAGTGAAGCCCCAGTCAGTGATGCAGATCATCGCCGCCAGGATCAGAGAGGCGGGATGAATGCCGGCGCCTGCTTTCAGAATCCCTGCCGGCTCCATGGCCAGCCAGACGCCAAGGGGCACCAATCCATAGGATAAGCCCACGAATACCCAGGAGAAGGGGGTGTTCCTCTTGGCCCAGGCTGAGTAGATTCCGGCCAGGATGGTGGCAAGGACGAGGATGACAAAGCTCTCCGGGTTCAGGTAGAGGGCAGCAGAGAGGGCGATGAGAAAGAGAAATAAAGACCAATGCTGGGCTTGCCTCCGGCTGAGCCTGGCCGAAGGCAGCGGCCTGGAGGGCATGCCGACCTTATCCACATCGATGTCACAGCAGTCGTTATAGACATAAGAGCTGGTGATGGCACAGTAGGCTCCGAGCACTGCTATGAGAAAAGGAACCAGCGGGGGAAGGGTTCCTTCCACTGCATAGACTGCCAGCAGGGCCGAAGCGGCAGGCATGGCGATGTCCATGGGTGCAAGCGGCGGACGGAGAAGCTCGATATATGCTCTGAAGCTCGCGAATTCTCTATTTATCATTTTTTATCATTTCTGCTCAGTTTAGCTCAGTCATTCTTCTTCTTTTTCAGGCAGCTCTCAAGATCGCTCTCTCTTAAATCACTTCTGAGAAGAGGTCCAGGTGATCTCCGGGCCGGGTCAGGTAGTCCAGCCGGCCATGCTCCTTGAGCAGAGGATACATCTCTTTTCCTTTGGTCAGCCCCAGCCGGGAGAGGATCCTGCCGCCCGGCGCATCCGCCCGCCGCAGCTCACCCGCTTCCGGGCAGCGCGGATTCCTGACCCAGCCGTCCTGTGTGAAGAAGTACGCCCCTCCTCCCTTATCCTTTATGGGTCCATAAAGAGATGAGAAGTCCCTGGCCACGAAGTTGGACATCTTGAGGATCTTATTGGATCGATTGATGGTGATATGCCCGTAGTTGGGGGGGACCAGGACCTTATCCCCGGCAGTGGCATTTATGGCCACCACATCTGAGAGATCGGTGTTTTGCAGCAGATAGAGCGCCTCCCCCTCCAGCACCTCATAGAGCTCCGGATAGGTGACAGTAGATCCCGGCGCCAGGGGATGGTAGTGGCCGGCTGTCTTGATGTACTCCTTTCCCATCGTCCCTGGAGGGATAATGGTGATATCATACCTCAGATTCTGATCTCGAAGCTTATCTTCATCCGCCCGGCTTAAGAAGAGATCGCGGAACATATAATAAAGCTCAAAGTTCTCTGCTCCCGCCAGCCAGCTCTGATCGAATATGACCTCTTTCATGTCAAAGAGCCTGCGAATATCGGGCTCTTTGGTCTTGCCACCAAATTCCAGATCCATCTTCTATCCACCTCTCTTCCTTTGAGCATCCGGGATTTATATGGTCTTCTACTCATCTACCCTTGCTCCGGCGGGCAGACGATGGAGGTGATAAGGCTTCAAAGGACGAAGCCTGAAAGGACGAGGCCCGGAGGGATGAGGCTTCAAAGCAAAGAGATGCCATCTCATAGATCCCTGAGTATTTAAACCGCAAGAGGGTGAGAAAAAGATGAAGAGCAAAGCTGGATGTCATGCTTTCTGCTGGACTGACTTATAATCCAAGGATCAAGCCTTGATATACCCGGGCGCTGAACTCAGTCTCAGCAGGCATAAGGGGTGTTGATGGTGAAATACTGAGTGAGGACCTTCCTGTAATCCACTATCACATCCACCCTCCAGTTTCCTGGAAGCCGGGAGACGTCAGTTCCTTTGATCTTCAGACAGCTCCAGACGGGCGCCGCCCACATCCCCGTGAATCCATCGATGGGAGGGATGGTGCTGAAAGAGCGGGCATAGGTCCTGCCCTCGGGCCAGTACCATCTCCACTCCACGGTATGCGATTTGGCGTCCCGCCAGATCAGCAACCAGGAGACGGCCTGCTCATCATCGGTGGTAAATGTGTTCGTCCTGTAAAGCGGCATGCCGCTATCTGTAACATGCTTGGCTATGGTATGCTCGCTCAGGGGAAAGAATATGGCATGGGATGCCAGAGCCCCTCCGCCCATGAGGAGTAATGCCAGTGCCACTAAGGCTAATACTCTCATTCTCATTGCCACTCACCATAAATTTGAAAGCCTTTAAACCCCAATAGTATATTAATCAAATGTAGCATAAAAAGATGACGATTGGCCAGGCCAGGTCGAGGCTATAATCAGTCGACAGTCAACAGGCATCAATCAGCCAACAGGCATCAATCAGTCAACCGATGTCAATCAGGCTATAGTGTCAATCAGTCGACAGGCGCCGATCAGATAAGTGTCAAAGCACTAAGAAAATAATCGATCAGAGAATCAATGGCTTCATGCCCGATCTTCTGCCGATCTCCGCCGGAAGATCCATGATATAATCGACGCTATCGATCACATTGCCGTCACTGGTTAGAATGATCCTCTTCGCTGTCTTCAGAAGGTGGTCGACATTCCTGGCTGTTCTGGCCACGCCACAGAGCTGCCGCTCAGCCATCATCCCTCTCACCATCTCCGCCAGCTCTCCGCTGCGGCTCATCTGTTGATCAAGCAGCACCTCTGTTCGGGCGGGTCCGGCAGAGGCCAGAAGATCAAGGATCCAGTTGAGGGCGATGGCGGTTAGAGGGGAGGCTTTGAAGCCTCTGAAGATCCCCCTGCTGTCCCGGAGGAGGCCGTCATCACATAAATAAACGGGATAGCCTCCAATGACGCTCTCGGTGGTGATTATGACATTGTAGCCGTCAATGGAGATGCTTTGACCTCTCAGGTCCTCCAGATCGAGCAGCTTGGATCTTCTCGCCCAAGCCAGATCCGATCTCACCACCACCCTCATCAGGATGAACCTCTCCTTCTCCGCCAGACGGTGGTGATTGGAGACAAAGCCGACTGCTGAGTCCTTGGGGTAACCCCGGTCCAGCAGATACCTCGCCTCCTCCAGGGCTTTTCCCATCGTTCTTTTGCAATCTCCCTTGCCGCCTATCCCGCCATCTATCTTTCCGTCTCTCCTGCCGACCTCGCTGACAGTCTCACATCCTCGAATAGGTCTCTCCCATGCGAGTCTACCGCCACCACCATCGGACCGAGATTCTCGGCCTCCAGCTCCCAGATGGATTCCGCCATGCCAAGCTCCTGGAAGTGAACGGCTCGAACCCGGAGCTGTGCTGCTGCTGCCGCTCCACAACCCCCGGGATAGGCCAGATAGACTGCTCTGTTCAGAAATGGCCCTCCTGGCAGACCACCCTTGCCGATGATGGCCCTCACCCCCTGGGCGAGGATCTCATCAGTATAGCGCGCCATCCGGGCGCTGGTAGTGGGCCCCGCAGATATGACTGAATCCGCCTGAATGATGGGGCCGCAGTGATAGAGGGCTGCTCCCTGCAGAGAAACGGGGCTGCCCTGGCGGCGGATCTGGGCATGGGCCTTGTCGCGGGCGGTCAGCACCTTGCCGCTCAGATATACAATATCCCCTGCATTGAGCTTTTTCACATCCTCCTGGCTGAGGGGGGTGTGAAGATGATATACGCTCATAAGATCACCTCGGTGGCGCTTCTGTTCGCCCAGCACTGGAAGTTTATGGCCACCGGCAAGGAGGCTGTGTGGCAGAGCGCCTTCTCAATCCTCAGGCCGAGGACTGTGGTATCTCCGCCCAGGCCCATGGGGCCGATGCCCAGGGCATTAAGCTCTTTCATGAGCCTCCCTTCAAGCCTTGCCACCTCCTCCGGCGAGGTCACAGGAGGGGCAGCACAGCCACCCCGATCAGAGGATTTCCGGGAGCAAAGCTGCAGAGCATGCATATTGAGAAGAGCGTGCTTGGCCAGGCGGGCGGCCAGATCGAAGCTTCCACCAATCCCAATTCCCAGGAACAGAGGAGGACAGGCATTGGCCGCCCTCTCCCTGACTGCATCGATGATGAACTGGAGCGGGTCGTCTGCCGGATTGAGCATCATGACCAGGCTCATGTTCTCAGATCCCGCTCCCTTGGGAAATGCAGTGATCCTCAGGCTTTGTCCCTGGACCTGGTCTAAGATTATATCTGGCATCCCAGGGCCGGTGTTGTCCAGGCTGTTCTTCCGCGTCAGGGGATCGACGGCATTGGGCCGGAGGGGGATCCGGGCAGTCGCTCTCCTCACCCCTTCAGCGATGGCCTCCTGGAGATCGAAGTCTAAGAGAAGGTCCCGACCCATCTGCACATGAAATATAGGAAGGCCGGTATCCTGACAGAGGGGCAGGCCCTTTGATTCAGCCAGGCCGACGTTCTCCAGCATGAACTGCAATTGAGAGCGGGCCAGGGGATTGCTCTCCTTCTCCAGCCCTTCTCTTATGCTCTCCAGGACCCAGGGAGGAAGTGCAGTCTCCGCCCGGTATAGAGCGCGAACGGTGGCATCTGTCACCTGAATGGGAGTGATCATATGGATCGCCATTACCCTTCCGATTTCCTGACCCTCTTACCCGGCTCGATCTTGATGGGCCTGGACTGCTCAGGAAGAACGAGCCTTGTCTCCTGGCCCAATGCCCTCTCCATGGCATCCTTGTGCAGGTCCCCTGAGGTATGAATCCCTCCCGGACCTCCCCTCACTGCGCGACAGGGATACTGCTGGCAGAACAGGCCAGTAAGTGAGGGGGCCTCGGCCACAGTCTTTCCCAAAATGCTGGAAGCGGCATGCCATGTCGCTCCACAGGGAGAGCCGCGCAGGACATGCACCCGGCTGATCCTGCCATCCTCGGTCTCCACCTCTAGCTCCGGCTTTCCCAGCTTCTCGGCGAACTGATCGATCGCCGGGACGCCACACTCCTCCAGGGTGCAGCAGATCTCATCGACCTCGATGTGAATGTTGTATTCCTCAGCGATCCTCTCCAGCTCATCGATGGAGCCCGCCCGGCCTATGCCTCCCGGGATGATGACTGCTTTGACATGGGCTTTCCCGGCCAGGCGGACGATCTCAGGGGTGAGGTCCGGATGGAATGTGTAGAGAATGAGCAGATCCGCCTTGAATATCTGCGGATCGAAATTCAGATCGCGGACGAACTCCTCCGGGTCCTCAATGAATCCCGGCAGGATCTCCGGGACCTCCACCGACACCACCTGGAAGTCGGTGCGGGCCTTTATTGTCTCCAGCAGGCGCTCGCCATATTTTCCTCTCTTGATTACCCCAACCAGCATGCAGAAGGGATCGGCCAGCGTATTAATATCCTTGCCGGAGAAGAGAGCCTCATATCCACAGCAATCGCGGAAAGGCAGGTCGGAAATAATGCTGGAGAGGTCAACGGAAAGCTCATCAGAAGGATCATCAGGAATCTCAGAGGGTAAGACATCAGAAAGGACATCAGAAGGGACATCAGAAAGGACATCAGAAAGGACATCAGGAGGGCCATCAGGGGGGCCATCAGGAATGCGATCAGAGGGTTCATCGGAGAGGTCATGGAATGAGGCAATTCCGGCAGTGCTCATCGCCGGCACCCACAGCGGTGTTGGCAAGACCACCATCACCCTGGGCCTGATGGCTGCCCTCCGCGCCCGTGGCCTGGTGGTTCAGCCCTTCAAGGTGGGCCCGGACTTCATCGATCCTTCCCATCACACTGCTATCTGTGGCCGGCCTTCACTCAATTTGGACCCCTTCATGATGGGCGAGGAGGGGGTCAGGCGCTCATTCTTCTCTGCCTTGGGGGGGGCGGATGTGGCAGTGGTGGAGGGGGTGATGGGCCTTTTCGACGGCATGGATGGCACAGAGATTGGCAGCTCCGCCCAGGTGGCCAAGATCCTGGATATACCCGTTCTCCTGGTGATCAATGTGCATGGCATGTCGCGAAGTGCTGCCGCCATGGAGTTGGGGTTTTCCAGTTACGATCCAGGGGTGAAGTTGGCAGGGACGATACTCAACCGGGTGGGAAGCCCGCGACATCTGGATATGCTCAGAAGCTGCCTGCGCAGTCCCATCTTTGGAGCCCTGCCCCGCGATAAAGAGATCGGAATGAAGAGCCGCCATCTGGGACTGGTCATGGGCTTCGAGAAGGATCATGATCCGGGGCTCTTAGCATCCATACTGGAGAGGGATGCTGATATCGATGCGATTCTCAGCCTTCCAGGCCGCGTTCGCCCCCCTGCGATGGCCGGCTCTGCTGAGCAGTATGATGCAGCAGCAACAAGCACAGTAAGAGCAGTAAGCACAGTAAGAGCAGTAAGCACAGTAAGAGCAGCAAGTACAGGAAGAGCTGCAAGTGCAGTAAGAGCAGCAAATACAGAAATAGCAGAAAAGGCAGGCGGATCAGGCAGAGCAGTCAAAGAGGGGGCGGTGAGAATCGGGGTGGCCAGGGACCAGGCATTCTGCTTCTATTATCATGAGAACCTCTTGGAGCTGGAGAGGCAGGGAGCTGAACTGGTCTATTTCAGCCCACTGGAGGATCAGTTGCCTGATGTGGGAGGGCTGTACATCGGGGGAGGCTATCCGGAGCTGTATGCCTCTGAGCTGGAGAGGGCTCCTGCAAAAAGACAGATCAAGGAGGCCTCTGAGGATGAAATGCCCATCTATGGGGAGTGTGGTGGCCTGATGTATCTGGGAGAGAGCCTGGAATCTGAGGCTGGCTCCTTTAGAATGGTGGGTGCCCTTCCCGTTACCACCTTCATGGAGAAGAGGCTCATGGCCCTTGGCTATGTGGAGGCAGAGTTCTCGGGGAGCAATCCTCTGGCTGATGTGGGCAGGAGCCTTCGCGGGCATGAGTTTCATTATTCGCGCTGCGAATGCGACAGAGATGCTCGCTGCTGTCTGAGGCTTTCCCGGGGGAAGGGGATTGGCAAGGGCAAGGACGGCCTGGTGGAGAAGAATACTATGGCTGGATATCTACATGCTCATTTCTATTCATTATCTGTAGAAAAATTTGTCGAGGGCTGTATATCTTATAATAGAACTTAAATAAAAAATGTTGATGGAATGGAATGGATTGCCCATTAAAATCTTCATAAAGCGGTATCGTTCTCAGCGGATTTTGGGCCGGAAATGAGGTCTTTTGCTGAGCAATTCTCCTCTTATCCGGAGCAATGCACATTCTATCACGGAAACGTTTATATTCGATAAATAATTTCCTATTACTCATTACAAAATGGAGTGTGAACTATGAGCAAAGTATCAAGCGGACTTGTACTCTTCTCCCTCTTGATAGCTCTATCTATTGGAGCTGCCCTGAGCGAGGAAGTGCTGAACGAAACCCAGAATGCCAGCCAAAACGCCTCTTTGAACATGAGCAACATGACCAACATGACCAATATGACCAATATGACCAATATGACCAATATGACCAACATGACCGATGTGATCAATGCAACTATTGAGACCGAAACCGTCGCTATTGAGTCCGTCAATAAGTAAATCAAATCACAGGAGCAGGAGTCTCAGCCTCGGAGCATCCCCCAAGGGATTGAAAAGAGGCTTGATGTTCTCCCGCCACACATTTTTATCTGAAAGCCATAAACAGCATTGAATTATATTGCCGCGATGAATGGACCAACAACGCTTTAAGAAAGGCTTATATTTTTCTTCGAATACGATTTGATTGAGGTATGAATATGAAGTGTACAGGCATGTTGATACTATCGATGATGGTGGCATTCTCTGCCGGGCTGGTCATCGCTCAAGATGCAGCAAAGGTTGCTGCCCCTGCAGATACGAATATCACTGACATCACTAATCTCACGAACGTCACCAATGTCACAAATATGACCAACATCACCGCTGTGGCCGCCATTGAGCCCATCAATGTCACAGAGGCCCAGGCTGGAGCTGTCGCAGATAAGGTTGTTACAGGTGAGGCTGTTGTAGAGCCGCCGGTGACAGAGGTCCCTGCGGTGACTGAACCGGTATCAAGGTTCAAGCAGCTCTCCAAGTTTGTCGCCGGCACCTCCGCCACCTTGGGCAAAGGGCTTCCGGGGGGCTATTCCGATGTGACCACATCCGCAGACCAGGCTGCTGTATTCAGCCGGGATTCTGGTGTGCCCACGCCCTCGGTGAAGGTGACCATCACCAAGGTAATTGATACCCCAGAGGACAGGTATGTCCAGGTGACCAATGAGGCTGTTGGGGAGTGGAACCTGACTGCCTGGTCCTTGGAATCGGCGGGAACTACAACCTTCATCTTCCCTGTGCTTGTCCTGGAGGATGGCAAATCAATCAAGGTTCATGAGGGAACAGGCGCCGGGACGGCCACTGACATCTATACCAACAGCACTGAGCCTCTCTGGATCGATAATATCGTGACCCTGAAGGATGCTGCGGGAAGGATCATTGCTAGCTATGATGTGACCACAGCTCCTGTACCGGTAGCAACCGTTTATGTCGATCCCTGGAAGGACCGGATCCAGTACTAGAGCCTGATGCGGCCTTGCGGCCGCAGAACATCTTTTTTTTGGAGTGCAATAGCTTAAGCTTTTTTTAATTCTCTTTTCTCATCCTCTACCAGCTCGATCTGAAAGATCTACCAGCTCGATCTGAAAGAGCCTGGGCCAGAGCTTTCCAGTAACAAAGAGCCGGTCATCTATTGGATCATAGGCTATGCCATTCAATACGTCAACCTTCTTCTTCTGGATGCCTGCCTCATCCAGGATGGAGGAGAGGTTTATCCTTGCAGTCACTATGCCTGTATCCAGGGATATGATTGCAATCCAGTTGCTGGGCCAGAGGTTGGCATAGATCATGCCATTTACGTACTCCAACTCATTCAGCCCTCTGACAGGCTCTCCGTTTGCCGTTACTCTTATGCTTCCCAGCAGTGAGAAATCGTTTGGATCGAGAAGATGAAGGAGATCAGAGCCATCGCTCATGATCAGCCTCTCACCATCTGAGGTCAGCCCCCAGCCCTCAGTCTGGTAGATGAAGCTTCCCGTTCGGCTCAGATTCTCTTTATCCCAGACAAAGCCCTTAAAGGACTGCCAGGTGAGCTGGATTATGCTCTCCTCCCAGATGGTTATGCCCTCGGCAAAGAACTCATCCTCCAGCCGAGCCATATCCATAACCCTTCCGCTCTGGATATCGACCCGGCGGAGGCTGGACTGGCCGTACAGGCCTGTCCCCTCATAGAATACACCATTGTCATAGACCAGGCCCTGGGTGAAAGCAGATGGATCATGGGGATAAGAATTAATGATCCGATAGCCATAGGTTTTGATGGGGCTGCTGGCAAATGAATCAGCATCCAGCCTTTCTGCCGAGGCGATGCTCATAGCAAGAGCAGCTGCTAAGAGAACCAGAGGCATTAGCCTGGCGCAAGGATCTGTTTTTATATGCAGGACTCCTGCCATACAATAAGGATTATGGATCTAATAACTTATAGATCTTGTCAGACGATCAGAACGATCCAGCAGGCATCCGGGATCAGATAGATGGATCTTTGAAGAGAAGAACATCGAAAATATCTCATCTTCCATGGAATAGGGATTTAAGGAAAAGGGGCAATAATAGATGATGCTGGGTGATGAAGGATGAAAAAGCTCAACCGAAAGGATATCCACATACTGAAAAAGCTGATCAAACCCCGGGCAGAGGAGACTGAAAAAGGGGAAGCAGGCAGCTTGCTGGCATCCATCTCCAGGTACTATATCAGCGACAGGGATGACTTCCTGTCCCGGTTGGAGAAGCTCTCTGATAAGGATCTCAAGTATCTGGCAGAGCGGGCCATGGACGGCTCAGAATGCCTGCTTTGTATTGCTCCAAAATGTGCGGAGATTTTCCTGGATGCAGTTGAAAGAAGGCTTTCCCCGGAGATTGCGGGCAGATTAAGAGAGCTCTTCGAGAACGTCACCACTGGCTACCGGGAATGAGGGCTGACCGGCCTTTGCCGGGTGAGGAGTTTGCGGGCATATGGCGCGGGTGTAAGGGGAGACATAGCCAAACCTTTATGGCAATTGTATTGTACTGCAGAGAGCAAAGAATTAAAAAAAGGTGTCTCCTCCCACCGCCCCAGAAGGGAATGGGGGTATATTCGTCTATTTATTGGGCTATGTATTATTGGATCTGGCCCGTCACTGCTGATTGGCAACGATCTTGACGTTATTGGTGGCCTCAGACAGTCCGAATGCAATGGCGTCCCGGTTGCCTACATTGATCTGATCGATATTGACCTTATAGCAGCAATCCATACAGTTAGATCCTGTGCTGCCATTTATCGGCGGGCGCCCGTAACAGCATTCGCAATCTCCTGAATCCTGATTCTTCTTGATCAGCAGATTGTTGGTGGCAATGGGATCTATCCCTGGACCAATGGCCAAAGCCCGATCATTTCCGATATTCAGAATGTCCATATTGACATCTGCATAATCCGGGAATCTCAAGGCTGAAGCTTCCGATTCAAATATTCCTCCATTCCTTCCCAGAATATCCACCCCGCCATAGCCAAAAGGCGCCTGAGCGATGGCAGGCATTATCAGAGCTGCCAAAACCAAAGGCAATGCAAACCCTTTTATCTTCATTGTCTTACCCCCTGAATCCATCGGATTCCGATCACACTAGTACCTAATTATATTTATACGTTTGGGCTGCATATAATAAATGCCGGGGACGCTGAAGATTCTGCAGGCTGGCCGGAGCACATGGGACAGATGGATTTAAGCGGACTATGTTTCATCTTTCATATCAGACCGGCACAGGCAGCCCGTCCGGCGGGGCAGGGACAGCAAATGAGATAAATGAGCGGACTGAAATCCAGGGAAGAGTCAGAATGCAGATAGCAGTAGTGGGTGGCGGAGAATGCTGCCTTCACGTTCGGGAGATGGCTGAGGAGCTGGGCAGGCTCCTGGCAGAAGAGGGGCACACCCTCCTTTGCGGTGGCCTGGGTGGTGTGATGGAGGCGGCATGCCGGGGATCGGCTGAGGCGGGAGGAACTGTGGTGGGAATTCTGCCCGGAGAGAGAGGAGATGCCAATCCCCATGTGGGCATAAAAATCGCCACCGGTATGGGGCACGCCAGGAATGCCATAATTGTGAGAAGCTCAGATGCGGTCATCGCTCTGCCCGGCGGATATGGCACTCTCTCTGAGATCGCCCTGGCCCTGAAGATGAACAGACCTGTCATCAGCCTGGAGAGCTGGGATATAGCAGGAACGGTGAAAGCGAGAGATCCGCGAGAGGCGATAGAGATCCTCAACCGCCTTCTGTACATTTGAGAGCGGAGAGATGAGAGACCCTCAAGACTTTTTTGAGCGGCGGGGTTATTGAGAGGAAGGATGCAATTGCAGAAGAGATAAGAAAAGCAAAAGCGGTGCTCTCCCTTTGATCTCTGATTATTTCAGAGCGGTTGAGCTCAGGATGATAGATGCAGAAATAATCACTGATAAAAAGATCAACTACAGTGAGTTCAGCCCAGATGAAGGCATATTGCCGGCGAGATTGCTCTTCGTCGATGGGCCACTCTTGGAATTCATGGAATATCTTCATAAAGAGCAGCGGCTAAAATGCGGATTTCATTTAATAGATTATATCGAAAGCAGAGGAAGGACTCCACTGTCATCCCCACCCCAAAGGATGTGGACTTCTCGCTTCGTCCTTTCCTATCCTACCAGTTAAAAGTTGGGAAGAGAGACTTCCCATTTTGAGGCAGCAACTGTAATACAGAAAGCCAGTCAACTGAGATTATGCAATCTGATCTGGCCTGTTGTTGCGCACTATATCCAGATTGCCCCAAAGTATTCCCCGGTTGTAGATTCCTCCTCCTGACGGTGATGGCGATGTGGCTATGTTGTGCTCTATAGAGCCGCTGACCAGGTTCACTATGCTATCGCGCCTGTTGTAGATTCCTCCTCCCATTGATGCTATATTGGTGTTTATGTGGCCGTTATCAAACAGGTTCACTTGGCCCTTTTCAAGATAGATCCCGCCGCCATTGGCTGCTTCGTTGCCGCTTATGGTGCTGTGATCATTCAGACTTACAGTGCTGAAAAGGCCAGTATTGTAGATCCCGCCGCCGTTGGCTGCTCCATTGCCACTTATGGTGCTGTGATCATTCAGGTTCACTATGCTATTGTAATTGTTGTATATTCCTCCTCCGCTGGCTGCTTCATTGCCGCTTATGGTGCTGTGATCATTCAGGTTCACTATGCTATTGTAATTGTTGTATATTCCTCCTCCCATTGATGCCGTATTGTTGTATATGTGGCCGTTATCAAACAAGTTCAAGCTCTTTCCGCAATTATAGATTCCACCACCAAAGTCTGCAATGTTGTGAGCTATATTGCTCTGTCCAAGGAGGCTCACTGCGCCGTAATCGCCATTAAAGATCCCGCCGCCATAGTCCTTTGCTATATTGCCGCTTATAGAGCTGTTATCATTCAGACTCACCGTGCTGTAATAGCGATTGTAGATCCCGCCGCCATTGGCTGCTTCATTGCCGCTGACAGAGCTGTTATCATTCAGACTCACCGTGTTGTAATAGCGATTGTAGATCCCGCCGCCATAGTCCTTTGCTGTATTGCCGCTTATAGAGCTGTGATCATTCAGACTCACCGTGTCGTAATAGCGATTGTAGATCCCGCCGCCATTGGCTGCTTCATTGCCGCTTATGGTGCTGTGATCATTCAGGTTCACCGTGGTGTTGCTAGAAAAAATATTGTAGCTATTGCAGATCCCGCCACCATACTCCCTTGCTGTATTGTCTCTTATGGAGCTGCGATCGCTCAGGCTCACTGTGTTGAAATGTTTATTGTAGATTCCGCCGCCCTTGGCTGCTTCATTGCCGCTTATGGTGCTGTGATCATTCAGGTTCACAGTGCTGTAATCGCCATTATAGATCCCGCCGCCATTGGCTGCTTCATTGCCGCTTATGGTGCTGTGATCATTCAGGTTCACAGTGCTGCAATCGCCATTATAGATCCCGCCGCCAAAATACTTTGCTATATTGCCGCTTATAGAGCTGTAATCACTCAAGCTCACTGTGCTGAGGTCTGAACTCCAGATTCCGCTGCCCTCATATGCTGTATTGTCGACGATATGGCTATCATCATTCAGGCTCACCATGCTGGAGTTGATGTTCAATATTCCACCGCCTTTATATGCTGTATTACCCCTGATAGAGCTGCTGCCAGACAAATTAACAGCACTATAGGAGCTGCTGTGGATTCCTCCACCCCAGACCGCCGAGTTGTTGCTAATGCTGCCGTTCTCGAGCAGGTTCACTGTGCTGTTGTCGAGATTGTAGACTCCAGCACCATAGGTTGCGACATTTTCAGCTACGTTGCTCTGTCCGCTCAGCCTCACTGTGCTGCCGTAATAGTTATAGATTCCACCACCATAGGTAGCCCCGTTTCCGCTTATGGAGCTGTGGTCATTCAGGCTCACTGTGCTGTGGTCAGAGCTCCACACTCCGCCCCCGTTCTCTGCTATATTGCCACTGATGCGGCTTTGATCATTCAATTCTATTGTGCTATTAGTATGTGAGAAAATTCCGCTGCCACTGTGTGCAGAATTTCCGGATATATAACTGTTTTTATTCAAGTTCACCTGGCTATATGAGCCGCTGAAGACTCCTCCTCCTTCATATGCAGCATTGCCTGAGATATAGCTATCATCATTCAAGCTAAGTAAGCCATGCCAGCTACTGGCAACTCCTCCACCACGGTGGACTGCATCATTGCCACTGATATGGCTATTATTATTCAGGCTAACAGTCCCATAATCGTAGTTATAAATCCCGCCGCCCTCATATAATGCTTCATTGCCGCTGATGTAGCTGTTATCATACAGGTTGACTGCACAATTTCCATACCCCTGCCAGCTGTTAAGGATCCCTCCACCACGGCGGATTGCTACATTGTCACTGATATGACTGTTATCATAAAGATTCACTGCTCCAGAGACTGAATTGAAGATTCCGCCCCCTTCTTGTAATGCGATGTTTTTATTGATATAACTGTTGTCATTCAAGACGACTATGCCTTCTTTGTTGATGATCCCGCCACCATAATAGCCGATATTGTCGCTGATATGGCTATTATCATTCAAGTTAACTTCACTTTGATAATTATAAACACCACCACTAGAGCTACGCAAATGTCGGCTGGTCCATGGCGAGTTATTTCTTATGGAGCTGTTATCATTTAGCGTCAGAGCGCAATGCAGGTTGTTTAATACTCCACTACCCATATTGTCGCTTATATGACTATCATCGTTCAAAGTGGTCAGGCTATTATTAAGATTGTGAACGCCATCACCCACATTATAGCTTATGTGGCTATCGTCGTTCAAGGTTAAAACGCCATCCTTGTTGTAAACTCCACCACCGTTATAATCTGCAGTGTTGTTGCTTATATAGCTACCATCGCTCAAGGTCACAGTGCCATTGAGGGAATTATAGATACCACCACCAAAATCCCTTGCTTGATTATTTGCTACATAGCTGTTGTCCTTCAAGCTCAATGTCCCACCGATATTGGCAATTCCTCCACCACTTACGGCAAAGTTATCTGAAACGGCAACTTCACTGAGCTCTAATGTGGCGAAATTGAGAATTCCGCCGCCACATCGTGGATAGGCATATCCGTCATACCGTGTAGCTATATAGTCGAATTTGGTGAAGGTGCCAGAACCTCCCTGAATGGTGACTCCAAAGATGCTGACATCTACCTGGGGATCTTCTCTGCCCACGATGAAGACCGATTTAGGCGATCGCAACATATCTTGATAACTTCCACTGGTGTCCGTTCTGCCATCCACAATGGTCTTATCAGCACCCGCGCCTTTGATATCCAGAGATTTATCTACCTTCACATTCTCGAAGTAGGTGCCGGGAGCGATATTGATGGTGTCGCCTGATTCGGAAGCATCTACAGCTCCCTGGATGCGATTACCGGTGGGGCTGACGTTATCAATCGGTCTGCCATTGGCGACATAATAGCCCAGGAATCCATTGGCATAAGACGTGGAAGCATTCCTTCTGGCATGCATGACAAAGTCGTACTCAGTGCCGTAGTTGGATGTCCTGCTCTTTCTCTCCTTGCCAGCAACTGCAGTGCTGATAAAGGATCCAATGATATGGCCCTCCTTATCCGTCTGTACAACGCCATCTAGACTCTCAGCACTAGCAGCATACCCGGTCAGGTTGCCCTCTATCCTGGTGTTGATCCTGGAATCCGCTGCCTTGAGGCTTTGAGAGTGAGAGGCAGCCAGGGACGAAGCCTCCGATCTCGTCTGGATCAATTCGCCCATTGCTCTATCCACCTGCTGGGATGCCGTCATGCCCTGGGAGGAGGCTGAGGCCAGATCTGAGTATCCCTCTGCTGCGCCACGATCTATCTTCATGCTTGCTGTGGATAGATCCTCTCTGAAGCTCGCGGGCAACGGCTTCATCTGAAGAAGGCCGGCCTGTGCATCAAACTGGATTTCTCCATCCAGTGAGAATACGCTATCCGCCGTCTGTGAAGCAAATACTTCGTCCTTGGAGGCCATGGCTAGATTGCGATATTCAGCCAAGGATGCCTTTTTTGCTGGATCGGAGAGCTCGATGCTCACACTTGCGCTGTATCCATTTGAGTTGAAGGCATCTGCATAAGCCCGGATATAATTGGCATTTGAGACCTCCAATGCCTCACTGGCTGCGACCTGAGCATATTTGGATGCTTTCCAGGAAGAGCCCTCTCCCGGCCAGAGGTTATAGCTGTATGAGAACCACTCCGCCTGGCTGATGTTGACGCCCACCTCTGCAGTAGCTCCTGCTGTATTCGATACTGAATGGGTCTCCTTTAGATTTCCCCCGCCTTCAATGATGTTGGAAAGCCTATTCGATCCAATTACAGTCCTGCCGAAGACTCTGTCATCATATCCAGCATCTATGACCTCTGTAAACCCTCCACCATCGCCGGATACTGAAATGGAGATACAATTGGCTGTAGATGCTAGAATAATTGCTCCAAATATTAGCCCTGCCACTAACTCTATTTCATATTTCATTTTATATCCTCCCGTTGATACCACTGGCCTCTTTCTGGGATGAGCCAATAGAATTTTAGATAGTCTGATATTAATGACGGTTTGATATTAATTTTTAAATATGTGTTTCAAAGTACAAAAATTTATTCATTTCCTCATTGCCTCTAACGGGGGGGGCAAAGAACGATTGCTCTCTCTCAATGTATCCACTTGAGCGGAATCTTCCCGTTATGGACTGCCGTGGCCACCAGAGCCCCGCAAAAGCCTATCTCCTCCAAAGTCAGCAGATCGCCCTCATCCTTAACCCCCCCTCCCAGGATCAGAGGATGGCTGCTGATCCCTGCCGCCTTTTTCAGGAATGCTTCATCCAGGCCTGCGGAGGTTCCAACCCGGTTCAGTTCCAGGATTATGATCTCCTCCAGATCGAGATGGTTCAGCTCCTCCAGGACCTCGAATGGGCTGCAATCGGCAAGAGCTTCATCCCTTGACAGAACCCTGTGGTTTGCCATATCCAGGCTGGCGATCATCCTCCTCTGGCCGGAGAGCTCCTCCATCAGGGAAAGCGAGGCCGTCTCCGTCCCCAGAACGGGAATAACAGATGAGGGAAGAGAGGCCAGATCGCTCAGTTTGGAGGCACCAGTATCCGCAATCGTCCTCGTCCTGGTTGAGATCTCACTGATAAGAGAGAGGTTATCTCCTCTTCCCATGATCCGGTCCAGGTCGGCCACATAAACCCGTGCCGGCCGGAGTTCGTCCAGAATCTGCAGGGGGTCAGAGGAGTCTGTGACCTGGCTGAAGGAAGCAACAGGCTTATAGCGGCTGCGCTCTCCCCGCAGGGCATGGACAGCAGCACCATTAAGTATATCGAAGACGAAGATGCACTGCACATTTGCCCTATCGGGATTGAGAGAATATGAGATTATTGGTCAGCCCCATGAACATGGAAGAGGCGCAAGCGGCTCTCGCAGGCGGCGCTGATATCCTGGATGTGAAGAACCCCAAAGAAGGATCCCTGGGTGCGAACTTTCCCTGGGTTATCCGCTCAATCGCAGAGCTGGCAGCGGGCAGAGTGCCTGTGAGCGCGACCATAGGCGATCTGGAATTCAAGCCGGGGACGGCAAGCCTGGCCGCTCTGGGTGCAGCCTCCTCTGGCGCAGACTACGTCAAAGCGGGCCTCCTGGGGGTGAAGACCCAAGAGCAGGCTGAGGAGATGCTAAATGCCATTGTGCGGGCAGTCAAAGAGCTCGATCCAGGGAAAAAGGTGGTAGCATCAGGCTATTCAGACTACTCTCGAGCGGGAAGCATATCACCCATGCTCCTGCCCGCTGCTGCTTTCCAGGCAGGAGCCGATGTGGTGATGATGGACACAGCAATAAAGGACGGCAGGCCGACATTCGACTTCATGAATGAAGGGGATTTGGCGGATTTCATAAAACTGGGCCACTCCCTTGATCTGGAGGTTGCCCTGGCGGGAAGCATCGGATTTTCTCATCTGCCGGCTCTCACTCGCCTGCAGCCGGATATCATCGGCGTGCGGGGCATCGTCTGCGGAGGAGATCGCAGGAGCGCAGTGAAAGAAGAGCTGGTGGCAGAGGTCAAAAGCGCCCTATCGAGATGATAGATATCAGCCGATCAATGAAGCCCTGCTGACCTTTGTGGATCTTTTTTCGGGCGGACGCAATATCAAACCAACCAGCTCTGTCTATCTCAGGAAACTCTCGCATCATCCCCGATCTCCTCGGCCACTCCATGGAGAACTTATTGCTCACCGCCTTCATCTCATCCAGATCCTTTTCCACCGCCCAGGCAAAGATGACCTTTCCGCTGGGCTGCTTTATCCCTCCCAGCTCTATGAAATCCCCCTCAATATCAAAGCCCGTCTCTTCTCTAAACTCCCTCTTTGCTGCCTCCAGCAGGCTTTCACCCCCCTCGGCGAGTCCTTTGGAGATGGACCAGGCGGCATCGTCCTTTCCCGCCCAAAAGGGTCCCCCAGGATGAACCAGCATGACCTCAAGCCGGCCATCTCTAAACCTGAATGGCAGAACCCCACAGCTCTTTTTGCTCATATCGCCCTTTATTTGTATCTTGAACGATGGCTCTTTTCTCTTCCTCTCTCTCTCTTCAGGATGCTGGTTGTAGTGGACCACTTAATATCGGATTCCGGCAGCTCAAAGCGGGCGATCACCGGGGCATGGTCTGACTCGGGAAAGAATATCCTGGGAGCGAATACTATGGATTCATCATGCAGCAGCTCGTTGTGCACCTCAGATCCCTTGAAGAAGGCGAGCATCGTTCTTGAGACCAGAATATGATCGAGCATCTTGCCTTTGCCATTATGCAGAAGAGAGTATCGTGCAGGCTCCGGGATATTCCTCTCTGTAGGAACCATAACCCTCATGGCCAGGTCGATGTTCCCTGTATTCTCCACGTCACCCCGGATGGCCTCTATTGAGACCTCATCGAGCTCCTCATTGAAATCCCCGCATACGGCTATGAGAGCACAGCGATTGTCATCGAATAGGTTGTCGATCAGAATGCGGGTCTCAAGGGCCTGTCCGATGCGTTTCATGCTGGATATGAAGACCCCTTCCGCCCAGCCAAAAGCCGTCTTCCAGGTCCTCTCGCTCAGCTTATGGCCCTGGATATTGGTCGGGCGGCGGGATTTGAGATGCAGGTTGATCACATCCAGCACTGCTCCATTGGGCAGCCTGACCTTGGCGTGAAGAATCGGCCTCTCCCAGGAGATCTCCCTTGCCTCCATCTCCTCGGGCAGGGCGGTGACCTTCTTGTAGCTGGGTGAGGGGGCATACTCATGCTGATACTGATGCTGCTCCATGATATCATAGCGGCTGAGGGTGACCAGATTATGGTGGCCGAGGTAATTTCCATCCCTGTCCACAGTCGAGGCTCTATTGAAGCTCTCATAAGGAGTTCCTTCAAGGAGGCGGTCCAGTGCCCGCAGGCGATCCTTCCCATTACGCTCATGCTGGGCGCAGACCTCCTGCAGGCAGAGGATGTCTGCATTCAACCGAATGAGTTGAGGCCTTAGAATTGGTATGCGTTCATCAAGGCTTGGGCTTCTATCCGGGCGGTCATCCAGGCTCATGAGGTTAAATGTCGCTATGCTTACCTTGATTGTCATCTTATTACTCCTGGATTTTATTACTTCTGAATCATCCTTTCCCTTATATCGTCTTGTGCTGTGGGGAAGAGGATTGATCCTTTATACCTGTGATGGTTCGAAATCGTATGGCGAAGAGGGCTGAGGAGGAATGAGTGATGACAGCGCCGGAGCCATCCCAATACGCCTTCTTTTCGCTATCCTGATGGCTGGCCAGGGCGGAAATAAGCCGAGGTCGGCAAAGCTGATCTGGCTTTTTATGTCTCGAGGGGGGGTCGTATGCTGCCAGATCGATCAGAGGATGGCAATAATCTTATAGAGAGATGCAGATCATTCTCACTACAATTAAAACACGATCTGAAATCCTGTCGAGGCGGCAATGAATATGAGATCGACGATGCTTTCGATCATGATACTGGTGATCTTTGAGGCGCTCAATCCCGGTGCACAGGCCGTTCCCGATGAGGCGGTGGGACGGGTAGTGAGCGTGATCAGCGCTGACTCGCTGGGAATTGAGATACAGATCAGCGATCCCAGGACTAGAGGCGTGGACAGCATCAGGCTAGCAGACATCCTCGCCCCCTCAACAGTGACTGCGGAAGGAAAGGCAGCTCAAAAGGCTGCTGAGTTGTTGCTGAAGAACCAGACCGTTTATATCGATATTGATGATAGCAGCCACGAGGGGCGCAATGAATGGGGCCAGTTGGTCTGTGTCATCTACCTCATGGATTCCCGGTACCGGCCAATATGGCCACCGGTGAACAGGAGACTGGTGGATGAAGGTCATGCCTATCTTGCTGAAGATAACAGCAATGAGTTCGACTCCTCTGCCTGGTGGAAGGATCCCATCCCTCAGGGCTCAGTAGGGAATATGCTGAGATACAAAGAGATTATGAGTGGGGCCCGGGAGGCAGCCGGAGGCCAGGACAGCGCGAATAAAAGCAGCGTTCTGGAGATGAGCAGCGCAGGGCGGGTCAGCATAGGATACAGGACCTGAACGAAGCCTAACAGGCCAGCACAGGATATAGGACCTGAACGAAGCCCAACAGGCCAGCACAGGATATAGGAGCTGAACAAGATGGAGATGGCAGTGCTGGCTTCTCCTATACATTTTAAAAAATTATTTATAGAGGTTCGGACAGATCAGCAATAAAAGGGGATTGAAAAATGAGAGGGAGAGCAAAAGTACTGGATAGTAGATTCATGGAATTCATTGAATGCTTACAAAAAATTGGCGAACTTAAGAATATGGTAAGGATGATCGACAGCCTGGCGGAGATAAAGAATAATGGATATGAGGGGCCGCATATCGTGGCCAATATCGGGTCGAATATTGGACCCAATATCGGATCTGATATCGGGCTCAATATCGGATCTGATATCGGGCTCAATAACGGGTCTGATATCGGGCTCAACAATAGCTCTAACATCAAATCCAATCGAACCAATAATAATGGAATAGATTTACTGTATCCCTTCTGGCAGAATGGCTGGATCCAGATTCGTGAGACAGATAGAAAAGGAAAGGATTGGCACATAAAGGAATATTCTCTCTTGATCCGCCTGGAAGAGATTGTGGCCTATTTCGAGCAGGATAACCATGAACGCCTCCTGTCGGCTGGATATGCTAAGTTCGAACAGGATGCACAGAACAACTTTTTTTCTGCGCTCGCCGCAAGGTTTTCATATCCATCTCCTTTAGATATGGATTGTGAGCGCATTCGATCAGCTTCATCATCGGATAAAGGAGATATTGCAGGAGCAGGATATCCTTGAGCCAACGCTCCCCCAGGAGAAGGCAATACCAGCCATTCTAGCAGGAGAGAATGTGCTTCTCATCGCTCCCACCGGCACAGGCAAGACAGAGGCAGCAAGCCTGCCCATCTTTCACCAGATCCTCTCCAGTGAGAAGGAGAGCATCACTGCTCCCAAAACCCAAAATGCCCCAAGAGACGGCCGGAAGGTGAGAAAAGCAAGCACAGAGGCGGATTCCAGAATAAAAGGAACCAAAGCAGTCTATATCACCCCTCTGCGCGCCCTTAACAGGGATATGCTTCGCCGCTTTGATGACTGGGGGGAGAGGCTTGGGATCTCAGTTGCTGTTCGCCATGGCGATACCAGCCAGAGCGACAGGAGGAAGCAATCCCTGAGGCCGCCAGAGCTCTTGATCACCACCCCTGAGACTCTGCAGGTCATGCTCACCGGAAAGAGGCTGCGCCAGAACCTCTCCACTGTCAAAACGGTGGTGGTAGACGAGGTCCATGAGCTGGCCTCCTCAAAACGCGGCTCTCAGCTCTCCGTCCTCCTGGAAAGGCTGGGGGAGCTGGCGGGAGATTTTCAGCGCATAGGTCTCTCTGCTACTGTCGGATCCCCGGAGGTTGTGGCCCGCCTTCTCGTGGGAACCAGCAGGAGCTATAAGATCATCTCTGCCGATGTGGAACGGGCAAGCGCCTATCAGGTGGTCAGCCCCCAGCCCAAGGGAGGGGATTTCTCCCTGGCCAGCACCCTGGAGTGCGAGCCCCGTCTGGCGGCTCAGATCCGCTGGATCAGGGATATGGTAAGGGATAGGAAATGCCTCATCTTCGTCAACACCAGACAGGCGGCTGAGGTCTTAGGCTCGAGGTTCAGACAGCTTGGAGAGCCCATTGGCGTTCATCATGGCAGCCTTTCAATGGAAGCCAGGGTGGAGGCTGAGGAGGCCTTCAAGGACGGGAAGCTGAAAGGGCTCATCTGCACCTCCTCTATGGAGCTTGGAATAGATATTGGGGACGTGGATCATGTCATCCAGTACAGCTCTCCCCGAGAGGTCTCCCGGCTGCTGCAGAGGGTGGGCCGGGCCGGTCATAAGATAGGCCTTGTCTCCTCGGGAAGCATAATTGCCACCTGTGCCGATGATGTGGCTGAGGCCTGTGCCATCGCCAGAAGGGCGGCCGCCCAAGAGCTGGAGGAGATAAAGATCCATGAGAGGCCGGCTGACGTTCTGGCCAATCAAATCGTAGGACTGGAGATCGATTCTGGCGACATAAGCCAGGAGAAGGTCCATCAGATAGTCGCCAGAGCCTATCCCTTCCGGAAGCTGACATCAGAGGAGCTGGAGGGGGTGGTCTCCCAGATGGAGGAGCACAGACTGGTCAAGCGTGACGGAAGCATCCTGCAGAGGACGCGCAAGGCACGGGAGTACTATTTCGAGAACCTCTCCATGATCCCGGATGAGAAGAGGTATAATGTCTACGATATAGTGGGGCGCAGATCAGTGGGCACTCTGGACGAGGCCTTTGTGGTCGGTTTCGCTCAGCCGGGGGCCACTTTCGTTACCAAGGGAGAGATCTGGGAGATAACCGAGATCGCCGATGAGGAGATCAAGGTGGTCCCCATTCAGCGCAGCGGAGAGATCCCCAGCTGGTCAGGGGAGGAGATCCCCGTCCCCTTTGAGGTGGCCTGTGAGGTGGGACGAATCAGAAGAGAGATCAGTGAGATCCTGGAGTCGGGCAGGGGAGGAGCAGATGCAGAGGAGTGGCTGCAGAGCTGCTATCCAGTGGACAGAGAGGCGGCAGGAGAGCTTGTCGATCTCATAATGAGGCAGAGGGAGAAGAATCATCCTGTCCCAGATGAGTCACTGGTGGTGGTGGAGAGCGGAGGGGATGGAGCGGTCATCAACTGCTGCTTTGGTCACAAGACGAATGATACTCTGGGCAGGGTTATAACCTCAATCCTGTCCGCCCGGTTTGGGAGCAGTGTGGAGCTGCAGATCGATCCCTACAGAATAGAGCTGACTGTTCCCAAAGCGATGCTGGCGGAGGAGATCGAGAAGCTGATAGAGGATCTTGAACCAGAGTATGTGGAGCCCATCCTGGAGATGACCCTCAAGAATACCACCCTCCTTCGCTGGAAGATGGTCCATGTGGCCCGCAAGTTCGGAGCACTATCCAGGGATGTGGACTATCAGAGGGTGAGCATGGCCAGGTTGCTGACAGTGTTTGAGGGCACTCCCATGTATCGAGAGGCATTGCGGGAGATCTATCACGATCGCCTGGATATTGAGCGGACCAGGATGGTTCTGAAGAGAATCCGGGAGGGCACAATCGCCATCACCACCAGCAGCCTCTCGCCCATAGGCACCAGCGGCCGGGGGGGTGGAAGGGATGTCACCTCGCCGGAGAACGCAGATGCAGCAGTGATCAAGCTCCTCAAGAACAGGATTATGAGCGACCGGGTGTTGTTATTTTGCGTGAACTGCAAGAAGTGGAAGTCCATGCGCCAGGTGGAGAGGGTGCCTGACCGGCCGGAGTGCCCTCTCTGCGGCTCCAGGATGGTAGCTGCCCTCAAGCCCTGGGAGGAGGAGGAGATCAAAGTGGTCCGAAAGCTGGAGAAGAAGACCTCAGAGGAGAAGCGCAGGACCAAGAGGGTCTTTCGCAATGCAAACCTGGTCTTGAGCTATGGAAAGACTGCTGCCATTGCCTTGGCCAGCCGTGGTCTGGGGCCTGAGACGGCGGCAAGGGTGGTGGGAAAGCTGCAGAAAGATGAGATCGAGTTCTACAGGGATATTCTCAGAGCGGAGAAGGAGTATGCTCGGACAAAGAGGTTCTGGGGATGAGCTGGGTTCTTTTTTTTGTGCAGCTAAAAGAGGCTCAATTTCTTCCAGCCCTTCTCCTCAGAGCATTCCAGCAGCCCAGGCACTCGAATTTCTTCTCCAACTCCTCTGAGACCCAAAGGGGCACATTCGACTTGCGAAGCTCGGCCATGATGATATGCTTCATCATGATGCAATCTCTTTGATCTTCAGCGCCACAGGTATGCTCAAAATACACTCTTTGGGCGGCCTTCGGATCATATTTCCCCTTCTCTGCAAGCTCAATCATCTCTTCCTTCTCCTGCAGCCAGATGCCGAAACCGAAGATTCAGCCATGCCAATTACATCACTGATATGATAGACAATGTATGTAACTATTAAGCATTATAGACTATATAACCCTTCCCTTCTAAGAGGCATATTTAATGATGCAAAGGGAGATGAGGAGTGCTTCAGCGACGCAATAGAGAGTTGCTTAAGAAGGAAGAAGCTGATCTATCTGGATACTTTGGAACCCTTAATGATGATCCGCTTTTAGGCCGGCTGGAGGCAGATTCTAAGAGGATAGGAGAGATGGAGGCCGAGAGTATTATCGTCCTGGGTACCAGTGCTCTTACCGGCCTATTCCGGCAATGCCTTCGATATACTCCTCTCCGCAATTGCAGTGACAAGCGAATCTCAGACCTTAATCACAAGGGATAAGGATTTCGATTCCACCGCGGCCATGATCCGGTATGGCCGCAAGGCTTATATTCGACTTGTGCCGTACTACGTCGAATGCCGTAGAAGCGGCAGAGAGGGTAGAGGAGTGGGGGCTTCTCTCTCCCTTTTCAGGCCGGATGTGTCAGGCTATATCATGGCATTCATTTCTTATACATCTTCATTCATCTCCGGTTCATGATCGCCTCAGTCGAGTGCTCCGGTGTGTCCGGCGAGGTCTATGCCCCTCCCTCGAAGAGCTACACCCACCGCGCCATTCTGATCACCTCTCTTGGCCCGGGCGGGAAGGTCCTGCGGCCTTTGCTCTCTGCTGATACCCTGGCCACAGTCTCCGCCAGCGAGGCCTTCGGGGCCAGGATACGCAAGGAAGAGAAAAAGGACGACCTTCATATCGAAGGGGTCCGGGATCAGCCCCAGACTCCCGAGGATGTGATCGACGTGCTGAACTCGGGCACCACATTGCGCTTCTGCTCGGCAGTGGCAGCGCTCACCCAGGGAGCCGTGCTGACCGGCGACTCCTCCATTCGCACCCGGCCCAACGGACCCTTGCTTGACTCCCTCAACCAGTTGGGGGCGGACGCCTTCTCCATTAAGAATAACGGCAAGGCCCCTCTGGTGATCAGAGGGAGGTTGAAGGGCGGCACAGCACATCTACAGGGTGGGCTGAGCAGCCAGTTTCTCTCCGCCCTCTTCATCGCTTCTCCCCTGGCAGAGGGGGAGACGAGGATCAAGATCGAGGGAGAGCTGAAGTCCCGCCCCTATGCAGAGATCACCCTGGATATGCTTCGTGATGCAGGGATCAGAGTGGAGGAAGAGGAGCAGGAGTTCATACTGCCCGGAGGGCAGAGCTTCGACCTTGAGGAATACACCATTCCCGGCGACTTCTCATCCGCCTCCTATCCCCTGGCAGCGGCTGCAGTCACGGGATCGGAGCTGACAGTGAGAGGCATACTGCCCTCCCGGCAGGGTGATTCGGCTATCATCGATATCCTGACCTGCATGGGGGCTCGGGTATCCTGGAATAAGGAATCAGGCGACCTGAGGATCAAGGGAGGAGAGCTGGAGGGGACAGAGATCGATGCCGGCAGAACTCCTGATCTGGTTCCCACCATCGCTGTCCTGGGCGCTGTGGCCAGGGGCAGGACGAGGGTGGTGAATGCAGAGCATGTCCGCCACAAGGAGACGGACAGGATTCATGCCATGGCCGTCGAGCTGACGAAGATGGGTGCGAAGATCAAGGAGCGCCCGGACGGCCTGGAGATCGAGGGTGGAAGGCTGAGCGGGGCGAGCGTTCACGGCTATCACGACCACAGGATAGTCATGGCTCTGACGGTGGCAGGCCTTGTGGCCGGCGAGACGAAGATCGATACGGCAGAGGCGGTGGATGTGAGCTATCCGGATTTCTTCATGGAGATGGAGAGGCTGGGGGCGAAGGTGAGAGTTGAATGAGAGTACATCGAGCAGATCGGGAGAGGATAGAATGGTCGGACGAAAAGAGAGCGAACCGGTATCTGTCTATCAGTTAAAGGTGACCCTGGAGGACATAGAGCCGCCGATTTGGCGCAGGATTCTGGTTAAAGGAGATGTGACACTATTCAAGCTGCACAGAATCATACAATTGGCAATGGGCTGGGAGGATTATCATTTGCATGAGTTCATGGTGGGCGAGGAATGCTACGCCATTCCATCCCCTGAGGATCCCTGGCCCATGGAGATGAAGAATGAGAAGAGGGCTAAACTCTCCAAGGTAGCACCTGCAGAGAGGTCCAGCTTCGTTTATGAGTACGATTTGGGTGATAGTTGGCGCCATGACATATTGGTGGAGAAGATATTTCAGCCAAAAAAAGATCTCGCGCATCCCGTCTGTGTGGATGGCAGGAGGTCAGCTCCACCAGAGGACTGCGGCGGAGCAGGCGGATATGATGAATTTGTGGAGATAATAACCGATCCGAATCACCCTGATCGTGATGATATGCTGCAATGGGTGGGGAGAGATTTCGACCCGGAGGGGTTCGATAAGGATGCTGTCAACCGCAGTTTGAGAAGGATGAAGTAGAATTCCTTCGAGCTGCTCATCCATTCTCCTGATCCCATTGACGCATTCCGCCAGCTCCGTCAGCAGGAAATGGCGCTCGGCCTTCAGCTTATTTTTATAAACCAGCAGAGAGGATGAGCTTCTTTTCCTGCTATCAGATTCCATCGGCCTACCATCCAGCCCTGAGCATAACTGCTGTGAGGCCTATCCCTATGAATGCTCCCAGACAGAGGAATATCTCCACCAGGGGGGCATTTTTCGATCCGTAGTTCTGGTTTACGAGTGCATCGTATAGGGTTTCATAGTATCCTCTCATTGCATCGCCCCCATTCTGGCCATGATGTCCATGGAGAAGACCGATCCGAATATCAGTACAGTCAGAGTCAGTGCGAACAGGATCTCATCTGCATGCCGGATGCTGTCTGCATGGGCTCTCATGTAGCCTGCTTTGGAACCAAGCAGCCTGGCCCCAATTCCAGAGAGCTCACAGTGCTCATTATGCCTGCTGATTTTGCTTATTTCATTTTTTCCAATCATTTTTTACTTCCCGAAAGGACGGGTGAGCTGCATTTTTCGCCCCATATCCGCCAGAATGCTCGATTCCCCAATTGATGGAGAAGCAAGAACTCCGCGCAGGCAAATATCATTAAGAGACCGGCAATCTCTTATGCCGCCCATCCTTCCAATTAAGGTTTTTTATAAGTCTATTCCAATTCAATAACGCCATTTGGCGATCGAACATCAGATACCCAACCCAGATCAGGCCGGATTGGGTGTTACAGTCCCGGTTTTTTTACAGATGCATCTAAGGATACATCGCTGCCGTGCTCTCTACTAAAAATGGAACTGCTGAGCTTCGACATGCCATTTAGTTTAAGCACAATCTATATGAATCTTACTGTCGATTAAGGATGTTAATCAAGTATGTAAATTAAGTATGTAAATTAACTCATGCATGTAAATTAGATTAAATATATTAATGATGAAAATTTATAATATAAACCTGCGATGTAGATTTAAATGTAAACTTATGATGTAAAATCACGACATAAACCCACAATATAAATTTACGATGTAGTCATTATGAAGAATTAATATATATATATCTAGGATGCAACACCATTCGGAAAGAGGAAGATCATCTGGCCTGGTATCCATCGGCGGGAAGGCAAGCCATGTCTGAAGCTGGCTGCCCCTTTTTTCGCTTTTTCGCTTTTTCGCTTTTTCATCATCAATGCTCTTCTCTTTTCCCGCGCAGGAAGAGGTACACAAAGAACGGAACTCCCAGAAAGGAGGTCATGATGCCCACGGGCAGTACCATCGGTGCTAACAGGACTCTGGAAAGAGTATCCGAGCCCAAAAGCAAGAGCGCGCCCACAAGAGCAGAGCCCGGCAGGAGGAACCTGTGATCGCCGCCTATGGCCATCCTGGCTATATGAGGCGAGACCAGGTCAATGAAGCCAATGGTCCCAGTGAAGCAGATTATGCTGGCGGTGATCAGAGAGGCCAGCATGGTATGTACCACTCTCGTTCGCTCTACATTCACTCCCAGGCTGGCGGCAGTCTCATCCCCCGCTCCGAGAGCATTGAGATCCCATGACCTGGTGATGAGATAGGGAAGACAGATTATGAGAACTGCCAAGACCATCCCCGCCTTCTCCCAGGATGACCGACCGAGGCTGCCCATCATCCAGAAGACAACCTCATGCACCTGCTCTGACCTGGCGGCGTACTGAAGAAAGGAGGTTAGGGCACTGAAGAGGTACATGATGGCAATTCCCGCCAGGATCATAGTCTCTGGTGTCACCCCCTTGTACCTGGCCAGCCCATAGACGGCGAAAGATGCCAGGAGGGTGAAGATGAAGGCATTACCGATGACCATCCACTGCCCGCCGATGATGCCAGCGCCCATAATGATGGCCAGTGCTGCTCCGAAGCTGGCAGCAGATGAGACTCCCAGGGTGAAGGGGCTTGCCAGAGGGTTCTTCAAGACCCCCTGCATCACAGCCCCGGCGACCGCCAGCCCCATGCCAGCAACTATGCTCATTATGATCCTGTGAAGGCGCAGATCCCAGACGATCATATCGGTAAATGCTGTGGATTGAAAGCGCTCTGGAAAGAACCTGGCTAAAATGGAGTGATAAGCATCCTGGCTGCTGATATCTGCCGAGCCCTGGGTGATAGCCACCCCGGCCAGGGCGACTATTCCCATGATCATGACCAGGAAGAAGAGCACCTTTCTGGCAATGAACCTCTGATATTTATGTCGAAGCTCACTCCCTCTTAAGGCGCTCATTTCACTGTCTCTTGATTGTTGATTTTTGCAATAATTCAGACGGCTTCAGGATGCTTCTGGATGGATGAACCGGAAGAACATCTCCAGGCCATCGACTATCCTCGGTCCGGCGCGGGTTATAATATCACCCTCGGCCTGGTATATTTGATCGTTATTGCGGGCATCCGTCAGATTCAGGCTTCTGTCTGTCTTGGCCCATTGGAAAGGCAGATCCGCTCCCTCGCCCATGCCAGTGCAGGTGATTATCACCTCCGGGTTCCGGACTGCTATCGCCTCTGGATCTACCTGAGGATATCCCGAAAGATCATGGAATATGTTGGTTCCCCCTGCCAGCTCGATGATCTCATCCTCGAAGCTCCCAGTGCCAACGGTCTTGATGGGATCGTGCCAGACGATGTAAAGAACCCTCTTCTTCTGAAGAGCCTCTGATCTATCTGATACGGCCTTAATTCTGGATTCCATCTCATCGGCGAGGGCGTCCGCCTCAGCCTTCTTTCCTGTGATTATTCCGACCTTTTTTATAGATGTGAGAATTCCAGAGAGGTTTTTCGACTCGACGACATAGGTCAGAACGCCCACCTTCTCCAGTGAGGGAATAGTATTGTTGATGCTGATATCACTGGCCAGAACGAGATCCGGTTTCAGCGAGAGGATCTTCTCTACATCCGGATCAACATACCCCCCAATAACAGCGATCTTTCCGCTCTTCTCCAGGCTCTCCACCTCCGGGGGATAATTGCAGTACTTTGTCACGCCCACAACGTTATCCTCAAGTCCGAGAGCAAATAGTATCTCTGTGTTCGAGGGTGCAAGGGAGATGATCCTCTCCGGAGCACTGGTGATATTAACCGGTCTTCCCAGGTCATCGGTTGCAGTTATGGGCCAGAATTCCTCCGAGCCGGCGGCAGTGAAGAAAAGCAGCATTGCAGCCAGCAGTAAAGCTATCGACTTAATTCTCAATCTCTCTCACCTCTAGCAATCTAAACAACCTGGATTAAAACAAGTACAGTTGGTTTAAAGCTTTTGGTAAGGGGGGAAGCATTATCTTTATCAGAATCAACTCCTGTATTTCATAGAAGGTGGACTGATTCTGATGCCCGTATCATATCTTATCTCCCTGGATGAGAGAAGCTCTGACCGGACGGGCGGAGGCGATCAGGCCGCTATACGTCTGATAAATAGGCTCCTGGCAGAGGGGGTGCCGGTTCAATGGGCACAGGAGGAGATCCTGGCAGGAGAGAGGAGCTATCCCGCAGGCACCTTTTTCCTGTCGCTTCCTTTCAAGATTGAGAGCAAGATACCCTGTGATGTAATCGTCCTCTGGCTGGAGCAGCAGGCGAGGAGAGAGGGCCTGCTTTGCATCCAAAAGACCGCCGAGCAGCTTTCGACGAGGTCAATAGCACTCGTCCCGCCACGCATTGCCCTTTTTTACGACCATACAACATACGACAATGCTCTGATGCACTCTCTTGCTTTCCGCGGCATGGGCTTTGAGGCAGCTTTGGTCAATGCGGAGGATCTTCTGCAGGATGATGACGATCCGGACAGCATCCTGGCCCGATCCAACGTCTTTGTGATGCCCGGAGGCTCAATGCATTTCTCTTCCTTCGCCTCAGAGGAGGAGGCTCTTCAAGGGTTAGAGAACATACGCAGCTTCATTTACAAGGGAGGAGGGTATATAGGAGTATGCGCAGGCGCAACTGAAGCCCTGATGGGAAATCCGCATCCGGATCTGAATATTGTGGACGCATCCTATCGCGCAGATTGGTTCGAGCCCAGGGATGCCATTGCCGGCGACTGGGAATGGAGGAGCCTCATCGGGCCGCTCTATCTGGAGATAGCTGATCCCTCCCATCCGATAATGTTCGGCTACAGCCAAGGCTCTCCCAGCCTCAGTTCGGGCCCGCTCGTCCGGATGGACTACTTCGGCGGGCCGAGCATCTTTGAGACCGGCGATTCAGTGGCTGTGCTGGCCAGGTATAAGGCGCCCATTGATCAGAGGCCATCAGACAGGGTTAAAGATATCTGGGGAAGCGCTGCCATCATCTCCTCCCGCTTCGGATCGGGCAGGGTTGTCCTCTTCGGCCCCCATCCAGAGTGGTCCGGATCCTGCCACAGGATGTACGCTCAGGCCCTCTATTATGCCGCCTCCCAACCCAGGCGGTCCGTGCTCGCCAGCTACAGCCGGAGCCCTCCTGCAACAATCAGCAGAGAACGAATCTTGGCCATTGCCCAGACGGCAGAATCGGCCCTGCCCATCCTGGAGAGCTGCAAGAGGATGTGCAGTGCCATAGTCTCCCTGGGAGCGGGAGACAGGTCAGATCCATTGGGCCTATGGTATGACAGAACAATGCTCACCTACTCAGAGGCTCTCTGCAATCAGATGAGAGAGATCGCCATCTGCTGCCTGGAGCTGGAGCAGCAGTACAGCAGGCTGAGCGCATTCAAGTCGCTTCTTGGCGGCAATGCTCAAGCCGTGGAGTGGATCGATCAGGTTCAGATGGCTACGGATCAGTTTTTTGATTATGCTGAGAGCCTGTCTTCGGGGTATCAAGAAGCCAGCGATATGAATGGACCAGTTAGTGGATTCTCTGAGCTCCTCTCTGCCATAGAGGATATGGAGAAGAAGATAAGGGAGGTTGATATGCCCTGTGCGGTCAATTATGCTGAGCTCTTCCACAGGTATAGGGGTCTGAATGCCCTCCTGCTTGCCAACCAGACCGAGGATTGCAGAGAAGCACGGGATGAATTGTATCTTATCATCTCCTCATCTGATCCTCCAGGACCTTTATATGAGTGTATGATCACCCTGCGTCAGACCCTTGACCTGATGCAATACAGTGTTGGGGCCCACCTGATCAACCTGCTCAACAGGGCCGACCATGCCAGGGATGTCTTCTCGCTCTATGATTGCGCCCTGAAGAATCTGCTTGCCGGAGGATAATAATCCAGGATCAATGCTCTACCGCTGCCCTCACCTGGACTGCCAGCCCTCTTTTGATCTGCAGCATCTCCTCTGGAGAGAGGATAGCAGTGCCCGTGGCTAAAAGTCCGTCCTGAGGATCAACGATCAGAACCTCCTCGCCAGCTCTGATCTCCGGGTCGACGGCGAGGACATGTCTGGCAAATAGATTTCCCCCTTTGGCTATGAATGCTGCTGCATCATCAGAGGCCGTCACCCTTTGCCTGGGGCTCTTCAGCAGACGGTGCAGCCTCTCTGCGCCGATCATGCTCAAAGTCAGGAGGTTATCCTTAGCTCGCACTGTGGCCACCCTCTCCTTATCCCAGTAGAGATATCTCAGCCGGCGGGTCTTGGAGAGGCTGTATGTCGTGCCTTCGGGAAAGAGAGCCTCCCCTGCGCCCCGAGCAAACTGATAATCGGCGATCATCCTCGCTCGTTTAAGCATCCTGCTCCAATCTGCTGCAGGCGATAAAAGAGTTATGGTGCCGGTGCCAGAGCATCATGGAGCCGATGCCATCGGGTATGATTCACAGGAGGGGAGAGCGGATTTCGCCCTCTTACCATAATCTATTTTGCCCTCCTCAGTAAACCACCCCCCATCCTGCTAATTAGCGCCGGTGATTCGATTTGAAACCCTTAGATGTTGTTGATCCCGAGATCGCGTCTGCCATCCAGTCTGAGCTGGAGAGGCAGCGGAATAATATCATCCTGATTGCATCAGAGAACTTCACCAGCAGAGCGGTCATGGAGGCGCAGTGCTCTGTCATGACCAATAAGTATGCTGAAGGCTATCCAGGCAAACGCTATTATCGTGGCACGGGCTGCGTGGATCTGGCCGAGGAGCTGGCAAGGGAGCGCTGCAAGAAGCTCTTTGGCGCTGAGCATGTGAACGTCCAGCCCCATAGCGGCACTCAGGCCAATATGGCGGCCTACTTTGCCGTCCTCAATGTCGGAGATACCATCATGGGCATGAACCTCGCTCACGGCGGCCACCTCTCCCACGGCAGCCCGGTCAACTTCTCAGGCAAGATGTACAAGATCGTTCCCTATAATGTCTCCAGGGAGACGGAGATGCTGGACTACTCCGATATGGCTGATATCGCCCGCAAGTCCCGCCCCCAGATCATTGTGGTGGGTGCATCCAGCTATCCCCGGATAATCGATTTCAAGGCGGTGCGCCAGATCGCCGATGATGTGGGGTCTATGGTTATGGCGGATATCGCCCATATCGCCGGCATGTGTGCTGTGGGCGCTCATCCCTCCCCTGTGCCTTATGCTGATATCGTCACCACCACCACTCATAAGACCCTGCGGGGGCCGCGGGGTGCTGTGATCATCTGCAAAGAGGAGCTTGCGTCGGCCATTGACCGCTCTGTCTTTCCCGGGACCCAGGGGGGCCCGTTCATGAACTCCATAGCGGCAAAGGCTGTGGCCTTCAAGGAGGCCTTGACCCCGGAGTTCAGGGAGTATCAGTTCCAGGTGATAAGAAATGCCCGCGCCATGGCCGAGAGGCTGCTGAAAAATGGCTTCGATCTGGTCAGCGGGGGCACAGACAATCATCTTCTATTGGTCAAGCTCCTGAAGGAGGGCATCACCGGGAAGATGGCTGATGAGACTTTGGAGAGGGCGGGAATCACCCTGAACAAGAATATGATCCCCTTCGACCCGGCCAAGCCCTTCGTCACCAGTGGCATCCGGATGGGCACCCCGGCCATGACCACCAGAGGGATGAAAGAGAAGCAGATGCTCCAGATCGCTGACCTGATCACCAGGGTGCTCCGCGACATCAACAATGAGAAGACTATAACTGAGGTTCGCTCCGAGGCCCGGGCCCTGTGCGACCAGTTTCCCCTGTATCCTGATATGGTGTGATCAAACTGGCAGCGATAATCGATGGAAAGGCTCTGGCTGCTGAGGTGGAAAAAGAGAGCCTGGCCAGGGCTAAGAGACTGGCGGAAAAGGGCATCGTCCCCGGGCTGGCCACTCTCCTGGTGGGGGAGAATCCGGCCTCGCAGATGTACATCAGGCTCAAGCATTCTGCCTGCTCCCGGGCGGGGATAAGATCTGAGAATGTGCTCCTGCCGGAGAGCAGCACAGAAGAGGAGATCATCGCCAAAATCCAGGAGCTAAACCAGCGGGAGGATATCAATGGCATACTACTGCAACTGCCCCTGCCCGGCGGCCTGAACCCTCAGAGGGCGATGATGAGCATTCTGCCAAAGAAGGATGTGGATGGCTTTCATCCACTCAATATGGGCTCTCTGCTCCTGGGAGTGGAGAGGCTGGTGCCCTGTACCCCTCTGGGGATCATCTATGCCCTGGAGAGGCTGGACATCAGGCTGGAGGGGGCGGAGGTGGTGATCGTTGGCCATAGCAATGTGGTAGGCAAACCCTTAGCGGCCATGATGCTCAACCGAAATGCCACTGTTCAGGTATGCCATGTCTTCACCCGCGATCTGGCCGAGCATACCCGTGATGCAGAGATACTGGTGGTGGCTGCGGGCGTCCCGGGCTTGATCAGGAAGGAGATGGTTCGGCCGGGGGCCTATGTCTTTGATGTGGGCATCAACCGGGTAGGGGACAGGACGGTGGGAGATGTGGAGTATGAGGCGGTCTCTGAGATCGCTGGAGCGATAACCCCGGTTCCTGGCGGGGTGGGGCCGCTGACTGTAGCCATGCTCCTCCGCCAGACCCTGAAGGCTGCTGAGGAGCAGACAGGTTCCAGCCAGTAGAGAGATCGAATGGGAATCAGATCGAATGGGAATCAGATCGAATGGGAATCAGATCGAATGGGAATCAGATCGAATGGAAATCAGATCGAATGAAAATCAGATCGAATGGAAATCAGATCGAAATAATACAAAGGAGAGGATCAGAGGATGTCTTTGGTAGTCGCCCTGGCAAAGAGCAAGGAGGCAGTGATAGGGGGCGACAGGCGTTCCATCACCTTCCTGGGAAGCTGCCCTGAGCTTGAGCAGGATCTTTACAGCGGCCTGATCAAGGATGATGAGTCCCTGCTGGCCCGAGCAAAGGAGGTCGGGGCCACATTGCAGGTAGCGGATGGCAGAGATAAGGTCTGGAGGCGGGGTGACATTCTAGTAGGGGAGGTTACAGAGATCACCCCTCAACTTGATAGGCGCAGGAGGATCTATGTCACCCCTGGGGCCCATCTGCAGGTCGAGATCTCCGGAAATGAGGTCAGAGTCAAAGATCGAGGAGTGGCGGGGTGCATCATTTATGGCAACCGCTTCACCCAGCAGATCGCAGTATCGATTGTTGTTCAGGCCAGCGGCTGGGTGGATGAGGCTCTGGTTCGAGAGATCTTCCAGAAGGCAGGAGAGCAGACTGCCTCTGTCAGCCGGGAGTATGTGATATTGAGGAGCGAGAGAAGGCTTTCCGATCCCCAGAAGGCTTTGGAGGAGGCCCTGGACGGGGACTGCCAGGAGAACGGCTGGAGGCTATGCGCTCCGCTGTGATCCTGGCAGGGGGAAGGAGCCAGCGTCTGGGCCGGGAGAAGGCCCTCCTTCAGTTCGATAACAGGCCGCTCATCTGCTGGACGGCGGAGATCCTCCTCTCTGCTGCCGATGAGCTGGTGGTGGTGGCCAGAGATCAAGGGCATGCCGGAAGCCTGGAGGAGATCGTATCAGACAAAACACATCCGGATCGGACCGGAATTCGCTTCACCTGGGACAGCATCAATGGCTTCGGGCCGGTGGCGGGCATCGAGGCCGGGTTGAGGGCGGCCAGGGGCAGACTTGCCTTTGTCACAGGATGCGATCTTCCTTTCTTGAACAGAATGGTGATCCAGAGGCTCTTTGAGCTGGCAGACCGGGGCTCAGGTTATGAGGCGGCAGTTCCGGTGCAGCCCGATGGACGCTTTGAGCCTCTCCATTCAGTCTACGAGAGGGAGAGGATGCAGCATGCCTGTCAGAGGGCCTTGGAGAGGGGAGAGAGGAAGGTTAATCTTCTCCTGCAGGAGTTGCATGTCAGCTGGGTTCCAATAGAGCAGCTTCTGCCGCTTGACTGCGAACAGCTCTCCTTTTTCAATCTCAATACCAGAGAGGATCTGGAGAAGGCCCAATCTCTCTGGGCGGAGAGGAGATGAAGGATTTTTTAAACGGCTTATTGGACCTGAAAGAGAGCAGTCTCTGGATCTTAAGGAATCTGGGCTACTGTTAAATGTACAGCTTGAGAACCTGATATACGATATAGGCTGCCGCCAGGAAGAGGGCCAATTTGGCCAGAGACCAGAAACTGTTCCAGAGGATGAGGGTTACCAAGACGGCCAGCAATATCAGCACCAGGTTCTTCTCACGGCTCATTCCCAACTGTTGCAGTTTATATCCCCTCCTTGGCATGAGTGACCATGGTTGGAATTAGTATTATACCCCTCTCCTAAAATCTATTTTATCTTAGGGCTTCATTCGAGCTGAATTCAAATTTAACTTACAAATTTAGAATATTTTTTTGATTAAACTCGGGGGAATGTTCAAAATATGAATTCAAGTAGCT
>Ga0208198_1000238_pt1 | contig 66595 bp, 59 predicted proteins | sample AD_JPNTR2_MetaG_FD_184446 | JGI IMG/M metagenome (GOLD analysis project Ga0208198, IMG submission 184446) | Active sludge microbial communities of municipal wastewater-treating anaerobic digesters from Japan - AD_JPNTR2_MetaG (SPAdes) (version 2) | ecosystem: Engineered > Bioreactor > Anaerobic...
TCAGGGTGCCTGTCCCGACACCTCGGGAAGTCTGACCACCCCGACAAAAGTGAGTGAGAGTGAGGTTTTTCTCATTCTCTCTTTTTTTACAGGTGGTTAGCGTATCCCGACTTGTCAGGATGGTCGTCAGGGAGCCTGTCCCGACACCTCGGGAAGTCTGACCACCCCGACAAATTATTTACCCCCCAACCCCCCTGGCAGGGGCATAGTATTGTTGACCCCCCAACCCCCCTGGCAGGGGCATAGTATTGTTGACCCCCCAACCCCCCTGGCAGGGGGGCTTAATTGTAATTTAATAGTAATTCAATAGTAATTCAATTGTTTCCGATACGCTTCGTTATTGGGATCTTCGTGGAATTTATCCCGCAAAGCGGGACTCCGAAATACATGTATTCCGGTAGTTCATGTGAGACTGACCCGCCTTTGTATTTCCTTGTATAAAAACTGACCCCCCTACGTATTTCTCCCCACGGGGGAAAAAATTAAAGACAGAATTCTATGTATCAATTTGTTAAGCTTTTCCCCATTGGGGGAAACGGGAAAGGGGGTCATTGAATATAAAGAAACTGGAAAATATATCATTTCTCTGTCAACTTTTTTCAGGACGATATATTTGGTTGTAAGCCCCCTCTTTGCGAAGTAGGGAGGGGGTTGGTATCGTTCAGAAGATCTTAATTATCCCGCTTATCATAAATACAACTCCGTCTTTGAAACGAAATCCCGGGTAATTGTAGGCAGGTAATACATAATTTAATTCTGCCTCGAAAATAAATCTTTCAGTATTAAAAGAAACCGGAAGGCCGATCTCAACATCAATAAGTCCGAAATTTTTTTTGTAGAATGTTTCAGTATAGGGGACCGAAGTTGTAGTAGTTACTGTAGTTGTAGTGGTAGTTGTTGTACCGCTGCTGGTTGACTGCCCTGAACCACCGCCATAACCCGAACCATATCCACCTCCGGAACCATAACCCGGAGAAGTTTTGCCTGTTACTGCAGACGGTGCAGCCGGATTGATATATTCATGAGTAGTAGTAACCACATATTCCCCTGAATATGTCTCAGCAGTGATAAGATTCCCTAAAAGTGCTGATACATAAGGGTTAACAGAAATTGATGTTTTCCCTCCGGAGAAACTTAAAATATTAAAATATCTCGAGTTTTTAAGCTGGAAATATACTTGGGGCTTACCTGTTAAAAAAACTCCGGCCGATAGCTGGGTATAAAGAATTGTCCAGTCAAACCCTGCAGTAAAATCCCCGTAATTGAAACTTGTCATGAAAGTATCGGGCAGGGAACTGTTAACCTGATACCTGCAAACTCCTGATGAAATGTCAAACCATGAATTAAAAACACGACTGTAATTCAAGGAAAAATTATAATACGAAAAAATTGGACTTAAATCCGAAATATGAAAACCTGATGCTGAAATTGACAGCGACTTTGTAATATTGCATGAAAGAAAATAATATTTATAAGGTTTGCTTCCGGAGATTGAGGATCCCAGATAGATCATGTTGCTTCCATAACCTCCACCTGTATACAAAATGCTTCTGGACTTGTCCCCCTCCTTTCCTGTAGTATCGGATATTGAAGTTATTTCATCAGTTTGAGAATATCCAGCAAAAGAAAACAAAATCAGAAAGTTAGTCACTAATATAATACCCCTACTATTATATGGTATTTCAATATTTCCTGTTTTCATGATATAATATCAAATAGTCCAGCAGGATCCAATTATTCCGAATTTAAATATTTAAAAATGAAGATTTGATGAAATGAATTCAGCACCATGTGAACCACCTGCTAAATAAAAAAGCCCTGAATCGATTTGAAATCAGGGCTTTTTTGAATTTTAAAAATTCTGAACTATTTCCGGCCTGTACCTGAACTTCTTGCAGTTTTAACCGCATTCCTCTGAGGAGTTGCACTCCTGGCACCCTTGTTCATCGTAGCGGTCTCTTCCTGCTCTCTGTACTCTTCACGGTTTTGCTCCTTCTGCTGCTTCTTCAGTTCCTTTTGCTGCTTCTTCAATTCTTTCCTCTCCTGGGCTCTTGCCTGCTTCTCACCCTTTGATAACTGTTCCTGATTTCTTACTTCAGACCGTGTCTGAACACCTCCCATCTGCTGGTTACGGGTTTGGGTCATTGTTCCTGCTTGCGTCTGAGTCTGGGTCTTTACAGACTCCTGAGTCTGAACCTGAGTCTGTGTCTTTGTCTGGGCTCTGGTTTGCTGTGTGTTCTGGGCCATAATTGTTCCGCTGATTATAAGAGCCATTACTGTCATGAAAATTCTTGTTTTCATCTTTCTAAAATTTTAAGGTTAATTCCATATCAAATTTAAGTAGCTGAAAATGAAGATATGATGAAAAATTAAAAGATTTTTTACAGGTACCTGATAATTCTAAAATATCCTATAAAAAAGAGTTACAAGTAAGGTAAAACCTTCAGGACTCTGGACATCGCTGCCGCTGGTATTATAAGCTGGCAATACATATCCGGGTTCAACTTCCAGGGAAAAATTGCCGGCATTAAATGTTACAGGAAGCCCAAAATCTGCTTCAATTACACTGAAATACGTTGTAGTTATAACAGAAGTGCCTGACGAATGCTGACCCGATTGCCTGGAAGGTTTGAAAGGAGCCGATACTCCTATGAAGGTTCCTTCTGATGTAGTAGTTTTTGTTAGCTTCCCAAACATAAGGTTAACATATGGCTCAAATGAAAAATATGCCTTGCCTTTCATAAATGAAGGAGTTTCGAAATACCTCGAGTTTTTGATATTTAAATAAAAACTGCCCGATTCAGATAACACTCCTCCGGCTGAAATATTTGTATATAGAATCCTCCAATCAAGCCCTAATGAAATATTACCATATACAAAATTGCTGAATAATGTGTCGGTCAGATTCTTGTTTACAAGAAACCCGGATACCCCGCCTGAAACATCAAACCAGGAATTCAAATTATGTGTAAAAGTTCCCGCAACCGATGAAAAAGAAACCAGCGGATCAAATGCCGTCAAATGGCTTGCCGAGGCCGAAAGAAAAACTTTATTTTTATAACCATATATCAGAGTACCCGAATAAAATGGTTTATCCTCCGACAGATTAGTTCCCAGATAAATCATGTTATTACCATATGTCACTCCTCCGTAAAAAGAATGTATGGATTCATTATCGCCAGACTTTTCGTTTTGCTGTGAAATTTCTGGTTCCTGAGATACAGCTGAAACGTAAAATGTCAGTAACAATAGTACTGACAGACAAGACCTTGATGAAATACTATCACCTGCCATATTTAAAAGATTTTAGTTCAACTTTAACAAAACTATTGGTAACCAGATGAAGAAATCATGAAATTTTCTTATATGTTTTATACCTTTGAGGCACCCGGATGATTGTTTAAAACTGTTTATTCAGATAATATGGAAGAACAAATCAAAGAATGGTCGGAAAAAATTGTTCCCTGGTTACTGTCGCACGGAATAAAAATAGTTCTGATCGCTGCAGCAGCATTGATACTCAACCGGATTCTTGCCAGAATAATCGACAGGGCTATTAGAATTGCAGTGGTTCGCGATGAGACTATGACCGTAGAGGCAGAAAGACAGAGAGAAGACACCCTGATTCGTATTTTCACCGGAGCCATGAGCATAGTAATAATAATAATTGCTGTGCTGACGATATTGAAGGAAGCTGGACTGGATATCGGACCCATGCTTGCCGGCGCAGGTATTGTGGGTCTGGCTGTTGGATTCGGAGGTCAGTACCTGATACGCGACATAATTACAGGTCTCTTTATCATCCTTGAAAACCAGTACCGCATTGGTGATGTAATAAATATCAACGACATAAGCGGTGTTGTTGAAGATATAAGCCTCAGAAAAACAACATTGCGCGACATTAACGGCACAGTCCACCACATACCCCATGGGGAAATAAAGATTGTTTCAAACCAGTCGAAAGACTTTGCAAGAGTAAATATCGACATTGGCATTGCTTACAACTCAAATCTTGAAAAAGTAATACGGGTAATTAACCAGACAGGCGAAGAACTTGCAAGAGATCCTTACTTTAAGGAACTGATTATCAATCCGCCCAAATTTCTGAGAGTCAATGAATTTGCCGATTCGGCAATAATCATAAAAATCCTGGGAGACACAAAGCCCCTGAAACAATGGGAAGTGGCAGGAGAACTCCGCAAACGGCTGAAAATAGCTTTCGACAGGGAAGGAATAGAGATCCCCTTCCCGCAAAGGGTAATTCATAATATATCTGAGAAAAAAGAGTAAAAATCCACCTTTCTTTGAATAAATTACGAACGCAATAAAACCCTTTTTCAATTTGACTTAAAAACATTTTTTCGCCCTAATATAAAATTGCAGGTATCCGGCTGATTTAAAAAGATTCATTATGACTGATCTTGAAAAATATTTCGAGCCTTTCAGAAGAAACATTGTGGGCATTGATTCATGCATCGATACTCCCTATGGTTGTAAAAAGATTGTTTATGCCGACTGGATTGCCAGCGGGCGGCTCTATGCACCCATAGAAAAGAAGATTTCTGAAGAGATAGGCTGTCTGGTGGGCAACACACATTCGGAGTCGAGTTCAACGGGTGCTGCAATGACTGCTGCGTATAAACATGCCCATACAGTATTAAAGAAGCATGTCAATGCCAGTGAGGATGATGTACTGCTTTTTACGGGATCGGGCATGACAGGTGCCATTGCAAAGCTGCAGCGCATACTCGGTCTGAAGGTTCCTGAGCAGGCTCTGTCATTTTGCGGACTGAACAAATCCGAGGCATATAGAAAATGCAAGGACATACCCAATAAGAACCGCCCTGTTGTATTCATAACACACATAGAGCATCACTCAAACCACACTTCATGGTTTGAAACACTTGCCGATGTGGTGGTGCTCGAACCTGGAGAGAATCTGACAGTTGATCCCAATAACTTAAGAAAGGAAATAAAAAAATATACTGAGCGCCCTTTGCTTATTGGCTCATTTTCGGCATGTTCCAATGTAACAGGTTACATTCCGCCTTATTACGAACTGGCCAGGATAATGCATGAGCATAACGGATATTGTTTTATCGACTTCGCCGCTTCGGCACCGTATGTAAAGATAGATATGCATCCCGCTGATCCGATGGAACAGCTGGATGCCATTTTCTTTTCACCCCATAAGTTTCTGGGTGGTCCGGGCAGTGCAGGCGTGCTGGTGTTCAATAAAAAATTATACAGGAACTACGCGCCCGACATACCCGGGGGTGGTACGGTAAAATGGACAAACAGGTGGGGTGGTTACAGTTATATAACGGACATTGAGGTGAAGGAAGATGGCGGAACACCAGGTTTTCTTCAGGCTATCAGGGCAGCACTGGCCGTTCTTCTGAAAGAAAAAATGGGAGTGGAAATGATCCGCAGGAGGGAAGAAGAACTCGTTGAGATGGCATTTGATAAACTGACCCGTATAAAAGGGGTGCATATCCTTGCACCGGATATTACTCGACGGCTGGGTGTCTTTTCATTTTACACCGATGGCATACATCACAACCTCGTCACCAGGCTGCTCAACGACAGGTATGGAATACAGGTAAGGGGTGGTTGCTCCTGTGCCGGCACTTACGGCCATTATCTGCTCAATGTTGACTTTAAGCTTTCGAAAGAGATCACCGACAGAATTGAGGCTGGAGATCTCTCGCTCAAGCCCGGATGGGTAAGGGTGTCACTGCATCCTACCATGACGAATGATGAACTTGACTTCATTACCGGTGCTATAGCTGAGGTTATAAAAAATGGTGAAGAATGGGGAAAAGAATATATATACAACAGGTGCACCAATGAGTTTCATCACAGGGATTTCCCGGAGGATTACAGCAGGCAACTGAATGCGTGGTTTGACGTTGAGTAGGATAATTATCTGATTTGCAGAATCATATTAATTTCTCACAGGATTTTCGTTTTAGTTTCATTTTTTTATAATTTTGCAGTCGTTTTACGGCCCGTAGCTCAGCTGGTAGAGCACGTGACTCTTAATCATGGGGTCGAGAGTTCGAGCCTCTCCGGGCCGACGGTGAAAAGGCAGTTACAAAAATTGAAAGTAACTGCCTTTTGTTTTTGAATACACAATTGAATACACATTTTGTTCTGAAAACCTCCGATAGTTATCAGTACAGTTCAAAAACAATTTTTAGAGTCAGCGATGCATTATCACTCATAATCATATTAATAATCAATTAATTCTAACAGGTAATCTGTTACCTGTCAAAAAAATATTTATCCTCAGTTTATTAAAACGCTTTTTATTACTCAATTGTGTTTCAGTTTTTTGCCATATTTTATTTGGCGTGGATGTCTTAATAGTTCTTCATACGGATTATTCAATAATTATTTCATAAATAATGTACTGTTCAGATTTTTTATTGATAAATGACAAAAAGTCTGAAATAATTTCTCGCATCTTTTTAATTTATTTTAAAAGATCACTTTAAAATTAAAACCTACCTGAAAAATGATTCGAAAAAATGCTTCTTTATATTGGAAATGCAATATGATGCAAGTGTTTTAATCACAATAAATTTTAAAAGCTATTTTAGAGTCAAGAATATGACATGTGTATTAAAAAAGAGAAAAATGAAAAGTAATCAAAATGCCAATAATTCAATAAAATTTGTGAATACAAATTTTATTTTGAAATAATCCCTAATTGCTTAAATATCATTTTGTTGGATGTATGATAATAGAAAAAATCTCCATTAATTTTTAAAGAAAAAATTCATAATAATTATTGCTACCATCCGGTATATTTTTATAGCCGAGAAAGTGCTGAAATCAAGGATTTGAGCTCGTTTTCCGGCTCCAGTCCGGTTGGCCTCCCAAATGCAGCTGCCTTTTCATTTACACAAAATTATGGACACTACCAAATCTTTAGTTGCAGGGTCAACTATGTCCATGCCTTTCCCAATAGTGACGCTATTATTTCTTACTCCTGTCCATGGATTAATATTGTTATTTTTTGCATAACGATAGCCAGCACCACCGCCAACAACTCCACCTACAGCAGCCCCAGACCATAACCCATTTATACCTGCTTTATTGGCAGCCCCTACATCACCAGTCATTATTAATCTTCCAGCAAACCCTCCGGCGTAACCACCGGCAGCCCCTCCAATTGCCCCAGTAATTGCACCTTTCAAAACAGGACTTGCCACATTAAATCCGTTAATAACAACTCCTCCTAAGTTTTGGCCTGCCCATTATCCTGCAGCTCCTCCAATTACACCAGATATTGCTCCAATTCCTGCTCCTACCAATATATCACTACCTTTCGCATCACCTGACCAAGCGTTTGTAGCTCCTGCGGTAGCACCACCCCAAACCCAACCTCCGAATTCAGGATATAATGCACCAAATCCACCAACTGCACCAGCTCCAAAAGCTGCTAAACCATCACCAATATTATGGATGTTCCCTTGAAATGCATTAGTTGCCAAGTTTATAATTCCTCCAACTGCGGCTGCAATAATATCATCAATGATTGCATATTCATCTGTGGGGTCTGTGTAGAGTAATGGATTGTTCAGACAATAACTATACCAGTAAACCCACTTTTTATATCAGGACTCTGGCTTTTCAATGACCAGGTACCGGGTATTTTTTCAAAGAACGCTTTGAGTTATTGGGAACTTGAAACTTTATGACTAAATTATACCTAATGCTAACTGGCTTTTTATTTAAAAAAGCAGGTTTATCAAACTTAATCAATTTTGCAATTCTTAAAGCTTCACTGTCGATGTCATTTCTTATTCCTTTAAGTATGAAATGTTTTATCGTATTTCCACAAGTATCCACAATAAAAGATACTATGACTGATCCCCCAATTTTATCTTTAAGTGCAGTCTTAGGATACACTAATTGATGTTTAATAAAGTTGTCAATATCCCCTTTAAAGTATGGCATTTCATCACACTGGATAAGTCCAACTACTTGAGGAATAGTATCCTGAGCGTTCACATGTGATAAAATACTGCTTAAAGCAATGACTAAAGAGACAATTCTTTTTACCATTTTCTTGGAATTCTATAAATTTTATGCCACCATTGACTTGAATATGTATATCCTGAGGGCATATAAGGACCAAAAATGTGATTTATTTGACCAATGAAACTATTAATAACGGTTGATTTTGAATAAAGCCCTTGATTCCTAATAGCAAAGCGAAAACCGTCAATTTCTTCAGGTGCCATTATTGCATTATTGAGAGACATTCTATCTAAATTAGATATGTCAAATCCAGCAGAGGTAAGTTCTTCAACTGTTTGTTTTGAAAATTGACCATGAAGCTTATAGTTCTTATAATGATACAATTCTTTCTCATAATAAGCTAAAATATTCAAATAATTTCCTTCACTCACAGTAGATGGATTCATATGAATTGTTGATGTTTTAGGGTCAAACCAGGAAGGCGAATTATACTTTTCACTTAGCTGAGCATTTATTCCAAAATAATCAAGTATTTCATTTTTAGCGACTCCTTCTTTCATCAAATTATCATATACTGTCGAATTGGTATGAAATCCTTTCCCCCTTATAAAATTAGTAGTTTGCTCAGGAAAAATCATTGCTGATACACTTGGGTTAAAAGAACAACCATTCTGGTCAATGTTCCAAGCTGAAATATTACCGCTCCAACTGTCGTGGTTGATGTTATAATTAACACCTACTGTTGCGAAATTTGTACTTATAAGGAAGCCTGAATAAATTGATGCACCAGCCGTGTATCCTGCACTCCACCCGCTACTTGAGGAATAAGATGTGTAAACTGTATTGAAAGGAAAGGTTGCACCTGCATAGCCATACACTTCTTTTGAACCAAAGCTATACACACCTCCAACTTGATAACTTAAAAGTCCCGGAATACCAAAAGAAACAGTAACTCCAATACTCAGACCCCCTTCTTTACTCCAGCCAATATTCGGTATTATCCAAATAAATTCTCCGCTTGGGTCAGTGTACTTTAGTGGATTATTAAGGCAATACCCATACCTGTTAAAATTCTGCGTGAAATCAGGGGTCTGAACATAGTTGTCAGGGCTCAGAAACTGGCCTGTCAATGGATCGTAAACCCGGCCATTCATATTTATAAAGTTGCCATTTTGCCGTACAACCACCTTTGCTCTCTGATTATCTGAATTATAAGTGAATGTCGCCAGATAATCATTTTCTGTTATCGTACTTACACTCTCAAACGAGGTGTAACTTATCTCCTGGGTATATTCAGGAATAACAAGCCCCACACCCGCTGTGTCTATCCCGCTCACAGCATACGACTTGCCGGGATATTCGTACAGAAGCGTGCCAACATCGCTCTTACAGGTTATGCCCCCCTTGTCGCTGTCGTATGCCATGTCCAGTGTCATAACAGACGTTACCGTTCCTTTATAAACGTTATCGAGCCGGTCGAGATTACCAAAATTAATGATTTTTTAATCCATCACCAGGTCGCTGCTACATAGCTTGTATCATAATATCATTTACGATGCTACCCCTTTATTTGTCTTGCGGTAACGCAGACAATCATAATTATTTGATAATTACTCCTGTCCCAGACTTGTATGAATTGTTCTGCGTTCAGCGTTCAGCGTTCAGCGCCCTCCGCCTTTGCCTCACTTACTCACCCCCAACCCCCTCTCTACTTCGTAAAGAGGGGGCTTATTTCTCCTTACTATTTCCTGGTTTTCCTTCTCCCCTGACACTCCTGACACTGCGGTCAGGATTTTCAATCCGGTCAGACCTGTCCAGACCCTAGTGTCTGGAGTTTCGTGGAATTTATCCCGCGAAGCGGGGCTCAACTTTCTCCCCTGACACTCCGGTCAGGGTTTCGTGGAATTTATCCCGCGAAGCGGGTCTCAACTTTCTACCCTGACACTACGGTCAGGGTTTCGTTCCACTCAACTTTCTCCTTAAATTAAGGTCTGTTACGACTTAAGGCCACCTGTTGTTGCTCCGGCAGGAGCAATATATCATTAACCGCGGGCGCAGCCCGTGGTGAGAAACCACCCATACCGCTGCAACCCTGAAAGGGTTGAATATTCCATATCCCCTACGGGGAATTTAAATGGATGCTTAATCCCATTGGGCTACAAGACCTGAACCCCTACGGGGTACAGGTCAAGAGTAAATTTTGGGTTCGAATATCCGGATACGAAATTAGCTTCACTGGAGTTATCACTGGAATTTTCTTATTGCCCGTAGGGCATAAGGTTTTGTAACAGATAATGAAAAAAATGATTGTTTTTTACCTCGTAGAGGTTAAGGATAATTACTCTTACTTTCTTTGCCTGCCCAAAGAACCGGGCCTCTGGCAAAGCGAAGTTTTGACAGGGGCGGGCCCGACGGAGTCAAAGTAACAAAGAAAAGGCAGCCCCAAATATTTTATGAATGCTGCTTTATTCTGATCTCCTTAGGAGCAGCATGTTTGTAGCAAGGTATTCAAACAATTTTTGGCACCGGGACGTGAGGTTTATTTGAAAATGGAATCTTAATACCCGGTGCAGATGAGAATAAACAAATGATGTCCGGTTAAACCATGCTTACCAAAAAGAAGTTTAAAGATTTCATTCAGAAAAAGGTTGCTGCACTATAAGCAAAAAGCCCCGGAGGTACGAGGCTTTTTCATAGCTTATCTTAATAATTTTTAAAATCCTTCAAATCACATTTTGATTTTATTGTAATCAATCTTGATTAAATTACTTAAGTAATCTGTTTTTGAAGTTAATAGTTTGACTCTCAACATAATTTCATACTCTCCATAATCTAAATTCTCATTTGAAAAATCAAAAGCATTCTTGCTTATTTTGTCAAAACGCAACGGTATCTGGAATTCATATTTATTTTGTCTTTTTATTCTTAATTTTTTTATCTCTCCATGACAAAATATCCAGGGCATGTAATAATTAATCCCATCCTTTTTTATAATTACTTCCCAAGTTGGATTAAGGCAATAGACCGAGTCATTGAACATCTCAAATATTGGTAGGCTTATTGAATGGTTACTTTTATTAAAAATATCTACATTTAGTAAGAATGTACCATTAGGGCTTTGCGAATAAGATATTTCAATAGCCAAAGTAGTATCTGCTTGCAGGGATTTAGCTAAACATAAAGTTATCAATATAATGCTGTTCCACATAATTAAAAAAACATTCTTAAGACCATTAAAAAATTAAAACTCTTATTAACTGAAGAGGACGGAACACCATAATATCGTGCGCCATTGGCACTTGTAAGCCACTCACTATAAGAAAGTCTATATTTATTTGCAGTAAGAAGTTCAGAAAAATATGCATTCCTTTCTGTCATTAAACCATAAGTTGTAGGCGACATAGGTCTTAAGCCTGCACGAGCAGGGTTTAATACAAACGTTCTGAAGTCATTAAAATGTATTAGCTCGTGTGAAATTGAAGTCCGCGCTAGTCCTTTGGTTGCTAAACCTTTATCAGTTATAAATAGTTTGTTCCAATTCTTTGGGTTAGATTGATCAAAATATGCATAGTAAAATTGGTTAGCTGCATCGTAATCTATTTTAATGTGAAATTCTTGTTGTAGTTGGGCAATTTTTTCTTTGGGTGTGTATTTATCCCAAGTGGCATAGTCGTGGATTGAACCTGCAAAAGATAATCCACCTGAAATTAATCCCGCTGTGCCCATCGCTCTTAGATAGTCTTTTCCAGAATAATCAATTTGGCCATTATCAAACAAATCAGATGCATACATTCCAGCACCTGTCGAAACTGCTCCGGATAATGCCGCCCATCCTGCTTTCCCAGCATATTTAGGCAAATTTGACATAAAACTTGTGGATGTTACAGAGAAAGAGGGTGATAATAATCCCATTCCTCCGAAGGCTGCCCCTCCAATAGCTGCTCCTCCTAATTCAGCCCAGTTAAATTTATCCTGTTTACCAGTTGCAATCCGAAATCCCTGAACACCAGCATCAATTGCGGCAGGCCAACAAGCCGCATCAATAACTGCTCCTATAGGACCTAAGAACAGGGAGAAAATAAACTCCCCGCTGGGATCTGTATAGATTAATGGATTATTCAGGCAATACCCATACCTGTTAAAATTCTGCGTGAAATCAGGGGTATGAACATAGTTGTCAGGGCTCAGAAACTGGCCTGTCAATGGATCGTAAACCCGGCCATTCATATTTATAAAGTTGCCATTTTGCTGTACAACCATCTTTGCTCTCTGATTATCTGAATTATAAGTGTACGTTTTATTAAATTTTTAAGCCTGTGTAAATCATTACAAAAATAAACGGCAGCACGGAATTCTGAAAAAACTCCTATGCAGATTAGGAATGAATACTACGAGTCATTGTCAACCTATAACCTACTGGAGACAAAAGTATCAGTGCAAAGTGATCATCATAAACTATTATTCGGTCATTGTCTGTAATCATTATTTCCATTGCCTGTTATTTTTCAACCATGCCTCAATATCCTGTCGTTTGAAATAAACTCTTTTACCCTGTTTAATGTATGGTATCCGCCTGTCATTAATCCAGCCGTAAACTGTCTGCCGTGCCGGATGTTCGGGCAGAACCTCCCTTAATTGGTCGAGGGTCATAAGCTCCGGCCCGTCCTTTTGCCTCTGAATGCAGGAAAGTAAATAGTCCAGCTTCCGGTTTATTTCGGCTACCGCCTGAGGTAATTCATTAAACGTTATCTCATTCATTTTACTTCCTTTTAAAAAACAGCCACAAAAACAACTTTAACATTGTTTCCATGGCTTTGCTTTTGAGATTATTACAAAGGTAAAAATAATAATGTTATTTAAAAAGAAAAATTATCTAACGTTATAAACAAAATTAAAATTATTTATTAACCGGCAGGGTCTAAATTACATTTAATTAAAATACTGAATTTCAATAGTATAAACAGGTTTTTATTTAAAAACACTAAAAACGTTTTAATTAATCTTTTAGTTTTAAAATAGTCTTTACCCTGCAGGCCCTTTTAATTTCCGGGGTCATTCTTTTGTGCATATTAGCAAGCCAGCGAGCCTCTCCGGGCCGACGATGAAAAGGCAGTTACTTTTAAGATGTGGCTGCCTTTTATTATTGCTCCTGCATCCCTTTCAGTTGCTGTATACATGCATAGAAATTGAATTTATCAGTCGGAGGTATTTATTTAAAAGAAAACAATAATTATCACATTTTAAAAAGAAAATTTCATTGACAAACCTGTTACTGGCTTCCCGCTGCTATAACATGAGGTGTTAAAATATGGACTTAAATGCAGGTTTAATGAAGTTTTACTTTTGTCACGAATTGCAAGGTTATTCACCCTGGCAACACGGACAGCATCTACAACTGACCAGATATCAACGGTTAACATGCCAGCAAGACCTATCCACATTAGTGTAATTCCTCTTTCTACAATCAATCCTACACCCAGATCAGAGGCGAAACTGACCACACCTACCATACAAATTACACCAAAGCTAATTTCACCTGCTAAAAATGCTGCCCCTCTGCCAAATTCACCTGATACCATTTGTCCAAGTCCGGGAATCAAAAAAGAAAGGACACCAGCAATTGCTGGATTATAAGGATCATCAACCTGATATGAGTAAGCACGGTAATCATACCTGGTTTTATTGATTCTGTACTGCGCATTTGTTAATGTGCTGAAAAACAGTACACCGGCAATAATAAATAAAAATTTTTTCAAATCAGTTGATTTTTTCAATTATACTTCCAAGTTAATATATATTTCTGAATTTCAAAAGATTTTATAATCGAGAATTCATATTATATATGTGATATGAGTATCAACCACCTGCTATTTTCATTAATAATATTACTTTAGGCAAAAGCAATAAAGTCCCGCACAGCGGGAGAGCACAGAGAAAAAAGCATACGAAGCGAAGTGGAGGGGGCTGTCTGAAAAGATGTTTAGTAAGTAAGTATAATAAAAACATAAAAGCTAAAATATTGTATATCAATAAGTCCCCTCTCAGGGCCTGTCCGACTTTGCAGTTGCAAAGGCGGAGATTCAGGGGTGAAAACCAAAAAGAGGCTTTTTAGACAGCCCCGGCCTGATAGTTGTAATTAGAATCCAATACAAATATCAAGCTGCGTAGCTGTAGCCTGTTGACAGTATAGAAAACCTTAATTTTAGCAATCCCGGACGTCGCAATAACATTAGACCATGTGTCCCTTTGAAGATTTTTGAAGTTTCTATAAATTTGCTTTTCTGAGACATATGATTGTAAAAAACAACGGAAGGTATACAATAACACCCAATTTGGTAAATTATTATGGACATTTTGTATGTACATGTTACCGGCAACTGCAAAACAATACAGCAAACAAGAAACAGACGACTAGAAATTAAACATCAACAAAAGGACGTACTATTTTGACAACTGGACAACATACAAACCATATTTCAACCGGACAACGATTAAGTAGATACTCGTTGCCGACCCTGTGTTTTTTATTTTTTCACCCACATTTTTTAAAAACAAATAAGCAAAACGATTCACGAATTCCTTAAAATACCTAATTATGTTATGAGTAAAACCAATAGATCCGCATTATTGCCAAAGTGTGGATTGATGACATGATTAAAAAAGTAACTTTGACTGAAATAAATTTTAGATGATAAAAGAACAACAAATAGAAGATATTTTAATAGCTAAACTCACTGATCTGAAATACAGTTACAGACCAAATATCAGGGACAGAGCTTCCCTGGAGATGAATTTCCGTGAAAAATTTCAGGCTCTTAATAGAGTTACCCTGACTGACAGTGAATTTGCTCGCCTTCGGGACGAAATAATCACTTCTGATGTGTTTGCTGCTTCAAAAAGACTCAGGGAAGTTAACACTTTCATCCGTGAGGACGGAACGCCCTTGTATTACTCGTTAGTAAACATCAAAGATTGGTGTAAAAACGAATTCGAAGTTATCAACCAGTTACGCATCAATACCAGGAACAGTTTTCACCGCTACGATGTGATTTTGTTGATAAATGGAATTCCCATTGTTCAAATTGAACTGAAAGGTTTGGAAGTTAGCCCACGAAAAGCCATGCAGCAAATTGTGGACTACAAAAGCGACCCAGGCAACGGCTATTCCAATTCGCTGCTTTGTTTCATGCAGTTGTTTATTGTGAGCAATCGCACTAACACCTATTACTTTGCCAATAACAATGCTGCTCATTTCAGTTTTAATGCAGACGAACAGTTTTTACCCATTTATCAATTTGCCGATGAAGACAATAAGAAGATTACACATTTAGACGATTTCGCTGAAAAGTTTCTGAGCAAATGCACCCTTGCCCAAATGATCAGCAAATATATGGTACTGGTAGCAAGCGAACAAAAACTGCTCGTCATGCGACCATATCAGATTTATGCGGTTAAGGCTATTGTAAATTGTATAGAGCAAAACCGTGGCAACGGCTACATTTGGCATACCACAGGAAGCGGGAAAACCTTGACTTCTTTTAAGGCATCTACCCTGCTCAAGGATAATCCCGACATTGAAAAATGTTTGTTTGTGGTTGACCGCAAAGACCTTGACCGGCAAACCCGTGAAGAATTCAATAAATTTCAGGAAGGTTGCGTGGAAGAAAACACCAATACCGAAACACTGGTAAGGCGCATGCTATCAGACGACTATGCCAATAAGGTAATAGTATGCACCATTCAAAAATTGGGACTGGCTTTAGACCCGAATAATTACAATAATTACAAGGAACGCCTTAAGCCTCTGAGTAATAAACGGATTGTTTTCATTTTTGACGAGTGCCACCGTTCACAGTTTGGCGAAAATCATAAAGCCATCAAAGAGTTTTTCCCAAATGCACAATTGTTTGGTTTTACCGGAACACCCATTTTTGAAGAAAATGCAACATATAAGCAAATTGACGGAACGGTTGGCTCCTTTGTAACCACCAGAGATGTTTTCCAGAAACAACTTCATGCCTACACCATTACTCATGCGATAGACGATAGAAATGTTTTGCGTTTTCATATTGATTATTTCAAACCGGAGAAAGAGGTAAGTTTTGACAGCCGCGAACACAAAGTGGCCGTTGTAAATACCATCCTGAAAAAGCATGATGCCGCTACGCATCATAGGCGTTTCAATGCTATTCTCGCAACTGCATCAATAAACGATGCCGTTGAATACTATGAACTCTTTAAGGAAATTCAGGAAAAGCGAATCAGGGAAGATGAAAATTTCTCTCCCCTGAATATTGCCTGTGTTTTTTCTCCCCCTGCTGAAGGGAACAAGGACGTGCAACAACTTCAGGAAGATTTGCAACAAGAGAAAGAGGACAATAAAGTTGAACCTGAAAAAAAGAAGAAAGCACTGCAATCCATTATTAATGATTACAACAGGAAATATGGCACAAATCATAGCATACATGAATTTGACCCCTATTACCAGGATGTGCAGCAACGGATTAAATTCCAGATGTTCAGCAATGCCGACTATCCGCACAAAAATAAAATTGACATAACCATTGTGGTGGATATGCTGCTCACCGGCTTCGACAGCAAATACCTCAATACGCTGTATGTAGATAAAAATTTAAAATATCACGGACTGATTCAGGCTTTCAGCCGAACCAACCGCGTGTTGAACGATACCAAGCCATACGGAAATATCCTGGATTTCAGACAACAACAACAGCAGGTAGATGAGGCAATAGCCCTATTTAGCGGAGAAACAGGAGCGCGAGCCAAGGAAATCTGGCTGGTAGAGCCTGCACCGAAAGTGATTGAACAATTCGAAAAGGCAGTTTCGGCAATGAACAAATGGATGCAGGACAACAATCTGGTTGCCGAGCCACAGGAAGTTTACAACATCAAAGGCGATTCTGCCCGGGTGGAGTTTATTAATTATTTTAAGGAAGTGCAACGCCTGAAAACGCAACTTGACCAATATACCGACCTGAACGAAGAACAAAAAGCAAAAATTGAAGAACTGATGCCGGAGGAACAGCTGCGTTCTTTCCGCAGTTCGTATCTGGAAATTGCCAGACAGCTCAAGGAAATTCAGCAAAAGAAAGGCGACAATGCCCCCGAAAATATTCAGCAGCTCGATTTTGAATTTGTGCTCTTTGCCTCTGCATTGGTGGATTATGACTACATCATGAAACTGATTGCCAAATACACCCAGCAGCAACCCAAAAAACAAAAGATGACCCGTGAACAACTTATTGGCGTGCTGAGCAGCAGCGCTAACCTCATGGAAGAACGGGACGATATTACTGATTACATCAATACTTTGGAAGTTGGCAAACCACTCAACGAGCAACAAATAAAAGACGATTACCAGAAATTTAAAGAGGAAAAAATTGCCAAAAAGTTATCGGAAATTGCACAAAAACATGGCTTATCGATATTGGCACTGCAGCAATTTACCGACAATATCATTAGCCGGATGATTTTTGATGCCGATAAACTTAGCGAACTTTTTGAAGCCCTTGACCTGGGCTGGAAAGAACGCACTAAACGAGAACTGGCTCTGATGCAGGAGCTAATTCCTGTTTTAAAAAAGAAAGCCGAAGGACGGGAAATATCAGGACTGAAAGCGTATGAGTAATAATTCAAAATGAAGGCAACATGACTGAAAGTGAGAAAGCAGATAAAAAATCACTTAGACTCTTTCTTAATGCTAACCCTGATTGGCGGGCATTGGCACGCGACTGCGTTAGCTTTGCCAACGCCAAAGGTGGTAAGATTTTAATAGGAATTGAAGACGATAACAATCTTCCTCCCCCAGGTCAAAAAATTTCGGATACATTACCCGAGCAAATCCGCAAACGTATTGGAGAACTTACCATAAACGTGGGCATAAATGTAGAACTGAAAACAGCTGAAAATAAAGCAGAGTATATTGAAATATCCATACTTCCTTCTGCCTCTACGATCGCCTCAACTACCGATGGTCAGTATTACATCCGCATTGCCGACCAGTGCAAACCTGTTTTACCCGATGACCTCACACGTCTTTTTACCGATAAACCTGCCTTTCAGTGGGAAACTAAAGTGGTTGGCAAAAACCATTGGAACACCTGCGACAAAAATAAACTCACCCGATTTTTAAACGATATTCAACAATCGCAAAGGGTGTCTGATTTTGTAAAACAAAAATCCGAAGAAGAACTTTTAAATCACTATCAATTTATTGATTCCGATGGAAATCTCACCAATTTAGGTATTCTGTGGATTGGTACACAGCAACAGCGGGCACGTCTACTTTATGCTCCTGTGGTTCAATTTATTAAGTATAATGAACGGGGCGAAAAGGTTCGTAAAGAAGTGTGGGACGATTTTTCGCTAAATCCTAAAGAACTCATTGAAGCTATCTGGAACACCTTACCCGAGTGGAAAGAAGGCATTGAAATTTCGGAAGGCATTCTGGGAAGACGCATCATTAATCACTACAACGAAAATGTAGTAAGAGAACTGCTTGCTAATGCTTTGGTACACCGCCCATATTCAACACGGGGCGATATTTTCATTAACCTGTTTCCCGAAAGGCTCGAAGTTCATAACCCAGGGCTCCTTCCATTAGGTGTTACACCACAAAATATTTTGCATCAATCGGTAAAACGAAACGAGCATCTCTCAAAAGTGTTTTATGACCTGGGGCTGATGGAACGCGAAGGCAGCGGTTACGATAGAATCTACGAAATTCAGGTTTCAGAAGCAAAACCCCTGCCCGAAGTTGAAGAAGGCAACGACCGTGTTACTGTTACATTGTACAATAAAATCAAACGACCTGATATTATTAACCTTATTGAAAATCTAAAAAAACAATTCCTCCTTACCCAAAAAGAAATTATCTGCCTGGGTATCATTGCTCAATATCAATCCATTTTGGCTACCGAATTCTCCCGGTTGATACAATCGCAGAATGACAAACAAATTAAAAACTGGCTTGGCAGTTTATTGGTATATCAAATCATCAAAACCAAAGGCAGAACCAAAGGCACCGAGTATTTTGTGAATCCTAAAATCTTGAAAGGCACACCTTTAGCCATTACAAAACTTAATAAAATTGAGATACATCGCTTAAAAGAACTCATCTTAACCGATTTACACGATTTTGGTAGGAGTAAATTAGATGAAATACATGAACGAATTGGTAAAGAAATACCTGAAAGAAAAATCAGAAAAGCAATCAATGAATTAATTGCTGAAAATAAAATTATGACTCAAGGCAGCAGAAAATTCAGAACGTATTCACTTAATTCATCATTAGACAAAAATGAGGGGAAATAATGCTTCGTTAATTAAACAATTTTGTTCAATAAAATTGCATTTTATTGATTATCAATCTGTTTTATTTGACAAAACAGGGGGAAATAATCAGCCGTTTTTTTTGATTTTGTCAAACAAAAATAAACAACGTACTGATATTAAGACACTTTTATTTGACAAAACCCGGGGAAATCCTGAGCCGTTTTTTACAATTTTGAAAAATAAACCGATAAAAGCAGGCATAACAAATCCGAATAACGCATGAACGATTATAATTCCAACAAAAAAACCGGTAAAGCCTTAATACCCCGCCTCCGCTTCCCCGAATTCCAAAATAGTGGAGAGTGGGAAGTGAAAAGAATTGGAGAATTTTTAACTGAAAGTAAAATACCATCATATGCAAATGACCCTAGAAAACGTATAACAGTAAGATTAAATTATGGAGGCGTAGAAAAAAGAGAGTATAGAGGAACAGAAGCAGTTGATGCATCAAATTATTTTATAAGAAAAAAGGGGCAATTTATTTATGGTAAACAGAATTTTCACAAAGGAGCTTTTGGAATTATACCCGATGATCTTGATGGATTTGAGAGTTCACAAGATTTACCTGCATTTGATTTTGCAAAGTTTATCAACCCTTTATTTTTTATCAATACACTTTTAAGAAATGAGTTCTACAAAACATTTGAAACATTTACAATAGGAACTGGTTCAAAAAGACTTCATCCTTCTGAATTATTTAAAATAAAAATCCCCATTCCCTCCCTCCCCGAACAGCAAAAAATCGCCTCCTGCCTGTCGTCCATAGATGAAGTGATAGCCGGTGAGCGGCAGCGGCTCGAGCTGCTCAAAGCCTACAAAAAGGGCCTGCTGCAAAACCTCTTCCCCCGGGAAGGCGAAACCGTGCCCAAACTCCGCTTCCCCGAGTTTAAGGATAGTGGAGAGTGGGAAGTTACTGCACTAAGTGAATTAGGATATTTAATCAATGGACTTACATATAGTCCAGAAGATGTTCGAGAGAAAGGTTTATTAGTTTTAAGGTCGTCAAATATTCAGGATGGACTTATAGATTTAAAAGATTGCGTTTATGTTAGAGAGAATATAAAAGGAGTTAACCTAATTAAACCTAGAGATATTTTAGTGTGTGTTAGAAATGGCTCAAAAGATCTTATTGGTAAAAATGCAATGATTCCTGAAGGAATTCCTTTAGCAACACATGGTGCATTCATGACGATCTTCAGAGCAAATAATCCTGAATTTGTTTTTCAATTATTCCAAACAGACTATTACGACAAACAAGTTAGAGCAGATTTAGGAGCAACAATAAATTCAATCAATGGAAAGAACTTTATTAAATACAAATTTCCTGTTCCTGAAAACCCAAAAGAGCAACAAAAAATCGCCGATTGTCTGTCGTCATTAGATGATGTAATACAGGCACAGCAGCAAAAAATAGAATTATTGGAACAGCACAAAAAAGGGTTGTTGCAGGGGTTGTTCCCTAATTTAAAACAGTTAGACAATGAGCGGTGCAATTATGACATATAATGATTTAGCGTCTTTGGTAACGCATTTACGGTCTTTGAACAAGAAACATATTCTTCTTTTTGCTTATAATAGCACCGGCAAAACACGACTTTCATTTGAATTTAAAGAAGCGGGAAAGGTATATGATGATGATCACAATGTAATTTCAAGAGATACGCTTTACTTTAATGCTTTTACAGAAGACTTATTTTTATGGGATAATGATTTAGATGATGACACAAATAGAAGATTGCTAATAAATAAAAACTCTGCATTCATTTCAGGGGTGCGGGCGCTGGATATGGATAATAAAATTCGGCCTTTATTACATCGTTATTCGAATTTCAACTTTATAATTGATTACGAGTACAAAGACAAAGAAGGAAAAGAATTTTGGGCTGTCAATTTTATCAGAGAAGAATTAATTAATGGAACTTCACAGAATGTTGAATACGTAAAAATTTCAAGAAGTGAAGAAAACTTATTTATGTGGTGCTTTTTCTTAGCAATAGCACAATTAGCTATTGATCGGCATGAGAACTACAATTGGGTAAAATATATTTATATTGACGATCCAGTATCATCCCTAGATGATAATAATGTGATAGCCATTGCTCATCATTTAGCAATGTTACTTAAATCTGAAAATGCAAATGAAAATGGTGAAATTAAAACTATTATTTCCACACATCATGCTTTGTTTTTTAATGTTCTTTGTAATGAATTTAATAGGGGTGCAAAATATTTTTTATGTAAAATAGCTGAGGGTTACGCTTTAAAGGATACAACTGATTCTCCCTTCCTTTATCATGTTTCTTTAATTCAAGAGTTGAAAAAGGCAATTGATACAGGGAAATTATACACTTATCACTTCAACATTTTAAGAACCATACTTGAAAAAGCAGCAAACTTTCATGGGTTCAATGGTTTCTCGGATTGTCTTGAGGTAGATGAAGATGATGATGAAAGAACGTTGCATGCCCGTATGGTAAATGTCTTAAATCATGGTGGTTACTCACTTTTTGAGCCGAAAGAAATGCTTGAGGAAAACAAAAAATATTTTATTCAAATCTTCAATAACTTTATGAAGAACTACAAATTTAACGAGGAGTTGCTTGAAAATATAAATGAAACAATATAATATGACATCAAACAACCATACCGAATTAGGCAAAACCCTCTGGAAAATCGCAGACGACCTGCGCGGTTCCATGAACGCCGACGATTTTCGCGATTATATGCTTTCGTTTTTGTTTCTACGCTACCTGAGCGACAACTATGAAGAAGCAGCCCGGAAAGAACTCGGGAAAGATTATCCATCGCTGAACGGAAACGGCGGCAAAACCCCACTGTTCGTCTGGTATGAACAAAACCCCGGCGATGTGGCTGAATTTGAAAAGCAGATGCGGAGAAAGATACACTATGTTATTGAACCGCAATACCTGTGGAACAATATCGCATACCTGGCTAAAACCCAGAGCAAAGAATTGCTACAAACCTTACAAAAAGGCTTTAAGTACATTGAAAACCAATCGTTTGAAAGCACCTTTCAGGGTTTGTTTTCTGAAATCAATCTGGATTCTGACAAACTCGGAAAAAGTTATGAAGAGCGCAACAAAAAACTTTGCACCATCATTCAGAAAATTGCCGAGGGCATCAACCAGTTTTCCACCGATAAAGATATTTTAGGCGATGCCTACGAATATCTCATTGGTCAGTTTGCGGCAGGTTCGGGCAAAAAAGCGGGCGAATTTTACACCCCGCAACGCATTTCCGATATTCTTTCCGAAATTGTTATTCTCGACAGCCAGGACCCCGCTCAGGGCAAAAAGAAAAAAATTGAGCGGGTTTTAGACTTTGCCTGCGGTTCGGGTTCATTACTCCTGAACGTTCGCAGAAAAATAATCGAAGCAAATGGAACCATTGGCAAACTATACGGACAGGAAAAAAACATCACCACTTACAACCTTGCCCGAATGAATATGCTTTTACATGGCGTTAAGGATACGGAATTTGCTATTCATCACGGGGACACTCTCCTCAACGATTGGGAGATTTTAAAAGAAATCAATCCTGCAAAAAAATTAGAATTTGATGCCGTAGTAGCTAATCCTCCTTTTAGTTACCGATGGGAGCCCACGGAAGAAATGGCACAGGATTTCCGTTTCAAGAGTTACGGTCTTGCTCCCAGATCGGCAGCCGATTTTGCCTTCCTGCTGCATGGTTTTCATTTTCTTGGCAAAGAGGGAACCATGGCGATTATCTTGCCACACGGCGTATTGTTCAGAGGCGGAGCAGAGGAAAAAATCAGAAGAAAATTGCTGGTGGACGGCAACATAGACACAGTTATCGGACTGCCTGCAAACCTGTTTTTCTCTACGGGTATTCCGGTTTGTATTTTGGTCTTAAAGAAATGCAAGAAATTTGACGATGTTTTATTCATAAATGCTGCAGAGTATTACGAAAAAGGCAAACGGCAAAATACTCTGTTACCTGAACATATCCGCAAGATCGTAGAAACCTACCAATTCCGAAAAGAAGAAGACTATTACTCCCGAAGAGTTTCCATGGCAGAAATTGAAAAAAACGAATTTAACCTGAATATTTCAAGGTATGTGAACACCGCACAAGAGGAGGAACAGATAGATTTAACGGATGTGAGTAATAAACTAACCGAAATAGAACAGCAGATAGCAAAAGCAAGAGAAACACATAATCAGTATTTAAAAGAATTGGGGCTACCGCCAATATAACCAGACGAAATGCTAATATCATTTGTAAGCACATTTATAAACATCAAACAAAGCCAAAGCAAGATATATGCGAAGCATCTACAAACACCTATAAAAAGATTTGAGTAAAATTGGCTTTAAAAATTTCCGTGTTCTTCAAAAAAATTAAAATACACCATGCACAACCGACTGGCCAATGTCACGGAAATTCAATACTGACAATAATTTACAAAACCGGATCATGAGCGCCATCTGAAAGTTTGTCTCCCCTGCTCAAATCTGCTAATAGGCTATCTAACGGTACTTAAAGTCTACGAAACCTAAAAGCATCATATTAGATATATTCTTGCATGATAAAATTCCTGTACCCAAATTCCTATCTTTGAAAAAACTTTAAAATAATTATGTATCCTTCTTTGATATATTAAGATGAAGCCACATTGGTTTAAAAGAAAAGGTATATTTTTTATTCCCAAAAGTCTTTTGGGTTGGGCAATAATGCTAATCGCATTCATTTATGCAACATATATTTTTATTGAAATAGATAGCAGATCTCATTCTGTTAGTGATACTTTAAGACCATTCTTAATAAATCTTTTATTAATTGGACTTGCATATACCTTGATAGCTTTATTAACAAGCCGGGGACCAACAGATAAAAAGTAACAATATGACTGATATATAAATGCTATGAAACCTAACTCTGATAGCCATGAAAAACTCCTACTCCTTGTTGGCTTTTCTACCCTCCTGAAAACTTCCTACCGTCAGGACGAAATGAAAATTTGGAATGAATTTCTGTTTCTGGTTATAAACAATAAAATGGCCACAGAGAGGATCAAACCACATGACAAACCTGGAGACAAATTCAAACCTGTTCTGCTAAAATATAAATCCCGAGTCTTTATCAGACAATCAGGCGACTGTACAGCTTGAAACGATATATTTTTACTTTTTAAATATTGCAGGTCACCTTAAAACAAGAATCTAAATCGAGGATTATAAACAAATCTTTGAGACCATATGGCAAGACAGAGTCAGAAATGCCGGATGGAACCTTGATATTAAATATTCACCTGACAATAAAATAACTTTCAATTTCTAGCGGTATTAATAAAAAATTCCCAGCTTACACGGACTGTTTACTCAATATAATCTTGTTATACTTTTTGCCCCACCTTGCAGAACTTCATTACACCTTCTTGTGGTTCCTCAACTATTACTCCTGCACCCGGGAAGGATTTGATATTGTTCCTGCTGCCAGCCTATTGTACGCCAGGGCATGCCTTCCAGAATTTACTCTGCTCTTATGCCTGATATATCAATTTTCTTTTTAGCGGTCGCAATAGAAATTAATTATATTTTCTTATTTTCAACACTGTAAATATCCAGGAATTATGAAAACAATCAGTAAAAAATTTAAAATACTTAGTATTTTAATCAGTCTTTTAATTCCAGGCTCATTTTCAATATGTTGTAAAACACAGGTAACTATGACTGATAAAACCGTTGTTCAACATCTGGATATCCAGAAATACCTTGGCACATGGTATGAAATTGCCCGTTACGACCACAAATTCGAAAGGGGACTGGTTGGAGTCACCGCAACCTATTCCATGCGTGATGACGGAATGATAAAAGTGATCAACAGAGGCTACAAGGGCACTCTCGACGGCAAACCGTCTGAAGCAGTCGGGAAAGCAAAAATCCCCGACCCTTCTGTTCCTTCCAGATTGAAAGTCTCCTTCTTCCTGTTCTTTTATGGCGACTATTATGTTCTGGAACTCGACCAGGATTACAGATGGGCTGTTGTGGGCAGCAGTTCCGACAACTACCTCTGGATTCTGAGCCGCACCCCACAGATGGACGAATCACTTTATCGCCAGATTCTCGACAAACTGGTGAAAAGAGGGTATAATGTTGAGAAACTGATCAAAGTCCCACAAAAGAATAATTAAGATGCCTCAACTTTTATTTCAGTTTCTCATATTCATCTTCCTGCCATTACAGGCTCAGTATTCAGTTGTTATAAAAACAGAAAAGTTGCGGAATAATAATGGAACTATCTTCTGGGAACTTACTGACGAGCACCAGGCAAGAATCGCAGGAGGCATTCAAAACATCGAAAATAATACATGCATTATTTCAATCAAGAATATCCAGAAGGGAAAGTATATCTTTAAATATTTCCATGATGAAAACTGCAACAATAAATTAGATAAGAACTGTCTGGGAATTCCGACAGAAGGATTTGGATTTTCAAATAATGCAAAAGGCTCCTTCGGTCCGCCTGAAACCGGAAAAACAATTTTTAAAATAGAGAACGACACCTTATTGATTTGTCATCCAACCTATTACCTGTAATTCAAAATACTGTACTATGGAGAAACAAGTTAATCCTGTCGAACAGGATCTGGCCGAAAAAAGAATAATAAATATTGAAACCATAAAAGAGCTGTGGTCAAAAACTTACAATACAGAAGGCAGGCCAGACTGGTCCCATATCCTGCCCTTCTACGACGAAGATATTATTTTCAGAGACTCCATCCAGGAACTCCATGGATTTCAAGATTTCAAAGAAATGACTGAACGTTTGACAAAACGTTCTAAAGACCTGAAAATTAAAATCGTAAATGCAATAATGAGCGGTAATACAGCTTTCATCGAATGGGAAATGACACTCAGCTTCAAGAAATATCCCAGTTCAATACTTTACGGAGCCAGCAGACTTACGCTCAGCGAAGAAGGCAAGATTAAAGAACAAAGAGACTATTACGATCTATGGGGAGATATATTTGATAATATACCACGGTTTGGTAAAATTTACAGAAAGTTTGTAATAAAGAAATTCGGATAAAAATTATGGCCCTGATTGATAAAAGAACTCTCAGATATATTAAAGAGTACAGATGGTCGAACGTTGTCGAAATGATAAGAAACAATCGCCGTAGTCCTGATATTTGTGAAGAGGATTTTACGGGGAAACTTGTCGTAATTAGCGGAGCTACTTCGGGTATCGGTTACGCAACAGCCAGAAAATATGCCTCAAAAGGGGCCAACATCCTCTGCATAAACAGGAACCCGGAGAAATCTGAGAAGCTAAAAGATGAAATAGAAAAAGAATTTAATGTAAAATGCAATTACATAATTGCCGATTTAAGCAGTATTGAGCAAACACACAATGCATCCAGTAAACTGCTTGAATTAACTACAGCAATTGATGTACTTATTCACAATGCCGGTGTATATTTTACCAGAAAGCAAGTTACTGCCGACGGTATTGAATATTTGTTTATGGTACATTATCTTTCATCATTCATTATTAATTACATATTAAAAGAAAAACTAAAAGCACAGGGAAATTCGAGAATTATCCTGGTGAGTTCAGAAGGCTACCGTTTTGCAGCATGGGGGCTCAGGCTTGACGACCTGAACTGGGAAAAAAGGCGATATTCAGGTTTGAAAAGCTATGGTTCTGCCAAATTAGCCCAATTATTGACCATGCTTCTTTTTGACGATTATTTCAGAGTGTCAGGTGTCACGATAAATGCCATGCATCCGGGAGCAGTAAAAACAGATTCGGGACAGGAGAATGGTAAATTTTACAAATGGTTTAAGAGAAATATTCTGGATAAAGCTCTGAAACCACCTGATATTTCAGCAGACAGGATATTCAAATGAAACTTGCTTTCTGAGCAAACTGAGGTAATTTTTAGCGTATATCTTAAAACAATAAATATCTGCATTATGGATAAAAATCTTTTCCGCTCCGGGAAAATAGTGCCGGTATTTCTCCTGGCAGCTGCTGTTTTCTCCATCAGCATACTGACGGTTAATGCACAAATCTCTTCAGGGAAAGTCAAACCCCGTATTGTCATAACCACTGATCCCGAGCTTGATGACAGCAACTCACTTATTCGTTTCCTGCTCTACAGCACCGACGTGGAAATTGAAGGTCTGGTTTATGCCAGCAGTCAGTTTCACTGGAAAGGTGATGGTAAGGGTACCCGGTGGTATGTGCCGGGAAGAGAATATGACCGTTTCGGAATGAATGAATGTCCCTGTGAATCATGGCGATGGTCAGAAAATTCAAGGCATATCCATGATGTTGTGGAAGCATATGAAAAGGTTTACCCCAATCTTATAAAACATAATCCTGATTATCCATCGCCTGAATATCTGAAATCAAAGATCCGGTATGGAAATATCGAGTTCGATGGTGACATTTCAAAAGATTCACCAGGATCAGATTTGATAAAATCGCTGATACTTGATGACAGGCCTGGTAAGTTATTTCTTGCAGCATGGGGAGGTCACAGCACCATTGCGCGTGCTCTGAAATCGATTCAGGAACAGTATGAATACACAACAGAATGGGAAGCCTTGAAAAAAAAGATTTCAAGGAAGGTTGTGTTACTGCCTTCGGGTGACCAGGACGACACCTATGCAAAATACATCAAGCCCAACTGGCCTGATATAGAATACAGGCAGTTCAGGGGTGGTCCCAATTACGGATACGGAGCACAGATTAAAGCTTCGCCTGAAGACGCGGCATATATGACACCTGAATGGATGAAAGAAAACATAACCAGCCGGGGTCCTCTGGGTGAACTATACAGGGTATGGGGCGATGGTAAGCAGATGGTAAAAGGCGACAGGCTCGACTATTTTGGTTTGTCGGGTTATACAGACGAGCAACTAAGAAAGATGGGGTATATTGTATGGATGCCTGTACAGAAAAAAGGATCATGGCTCGGAGAAGGAGACAATCATACATTTATGAATATGCTTGACAATGGACTTCGCGCATGGGAAAAAGGATACTATGGAGGCTGGGGTGGAAGAGTAATCGAAGTCCAGGAAGAAACTGGCTTTCCACCACCTTCCCCCGGATTAAGTGCCAGTAAAATGGATTATCCTGACTTTTTCCCCCAGGCGCAGCGCGATTTTGCCAATCGCCTGAAATGGAGTGTTACAGATAAATACGAAAATGCTAATCACGAACCCGTGGTAACAGTAGAAGGACCACTGGAATTCCTCGCCTCCCCCGGCCAGAGAGTCGCCATCCACGGACGAGTGTCAGACCCTGACGGAAATAAAGTAGCGGTTAAATGGTGGCAATTTAATGCAGGCACCTATCCGGGTAAAGTTGATATTTCTCATCCCGATTCACTGAAAACATACGTAACAATTCCCAGAGATGCAGCCGGAGGACAGACCATTCATATCATTCTTGAGGCGACAGACAATGGTGAACCACCGCTTACAAGGTATCAGAGAATTATCATAACCATAAGGTAATAAACAAATTCAGTTACAAATAAATAACCTGAACCATGAAAAATGTCATTATCAAACTAAATGCTATGGCGTTGCTGATTATTTTTTCAGGATATCTATATAGTTTCAGAAAAGAAAAAGTGCAACCTCAGCAACCCGTTAGCGGCTATTATGTTGCAGCATATGTATGGCCATCATGTCATGACGATCCTCTTGGCAGGGCAAAACTCTGGCCTGAGGGGATTGGTGAATGGGAGGTGATCAAAAAGGGCACCCCACGTTTTGAGGGTCATTACCAGCCGAGGCAACCTCTCTGGGGTTATGAACCTGACAATGATTCCCGTGTGGTTGAAAAATGGATTAATGCAGCAACTGACCATGGTGTGAATGTTTTCGTATACGACTGGTACTGGTATGAAGGTGGGCCCTTTCTTGAGAGCGCTCTCAACGACGGATTCCTGAAAGCCAGAAACAATGAAAAAATGAAGTTTTACATCATGTGGGCAAACCACGATGTCCGGTACAATTACTGGAATGTTCATCTTTACAGGGACAATAACAATATACTTTTTAATGCAAAAGTAGACCGGGAGAATTTCAGAATCATTGTTGAGAGGGTAATAAATAATTATTTTAAGCGTCCCAATTATTTCAAGATCAATGGTGAGCCTGTTTTTTCTATTTTCAGTGTAAACAAATTGATTGAAAGTTTCGGTGGCAGTGTGGAAGAGACCCGTAAGGCGCTTGATTATTTTCGTGATGAGGTAAAGAAAGCAGGTTTTCCGGGGTTGCATCTTCAATGGAATCAGGGTGGTGGATCGGTTATGACGCAGGAGGCAGCGGAAAGGTTTGCAGCAAGGATAAAGGAACTGGGTTTTGACAGTTTTGCAATGTATAATATGGGAGGTTTCAATGAAGATTACCTTGTTTACGGTGCGAATTCACTGAAGATCAGGGAGCAACTGGATGCGATTCTGGACATTCCGGTATTTCCATGTGTATCTATTGGATGGGATGACACGCCGCGGTTTCCGGGGAAGGGGATAAAGGATGTTGTGCATTATCATAATACTCCTGAGAGTTTTGCGGCACTGTTGTCGAAAGCGAAGCGATATGCCGACGCTCATCCTGAGCAGCCGAAGCTAATAACCATAAATGCATGGAATGAATGGGTTGAAGGGAGTTATCTATTGCCCGACATGCTTAACGGGTTTGGATATCTGGAAGCTGTGAAAGAAGTTTTTATTGATGGCAGGTATGATAGGTATTAGGGGGGAAACAGTAGGGTTACGAGGAAATACATTATATTTTTGAAAGTATTAGGGACTTTTCGTTATTTAATAAAGAAGATAAGAAATAATCTAATTTAGAAATTTTATTATTTGACATTTTTTATCATTTGATAAATTTTATTATTTAGTAATAATTACTAACAAATATTTTTTATTATTTGATACTAATTTTTATTTGAAATTTCTTACCAATTGATAAAATATATCAATTGGTAATTTTTCTTACCTGATAATTTTTACTACCTGATAAAATGTACTATTTAATAATCCATTCTATTTGAAATATTTTTTCAAAAAATAAAAATTCTAAAAAATTTTATTAACTTTGTTAACACTAAACCAAAAATAATAATACTATGGCCGATATTACTGCTCCTAAAATACTTATGGATCATGGACTTAAAGTAACCCCTCAAAGAACCCTCATCCTCGAAGCTCTTATAAGCCTCGATGAACACCCTTCCTACGAAATTATCATGAAATTCATGAGATTCAGATACCCCAATATCTCTCTTGCAACTATCTATAATACCCTCAAACTTTTTAAAGAAAAAGGTATTATAAAACAGATTACAGCAGGCGACGAAGAAATACGATTCGACCCCGTGCAAGAAAAACACCACCACCTATATTACAAAGACACCGATAAACTCGAAGATTTCGAAGATAAAGAACTCGACAGAATCCTTAAAAACTACTTCAATAAAAAACAAATACCCGGATTTAAAATAGAAGATATATCCATAATGTTGACCGGACACTCAGAAAAAACCCAGACACCCGAAAAATCAAAACAAAAAACACAGAAAAAAATTACTAAATAACCTGCAGAACAATAACCCGGCAAATTGTCAATTTAAATATGCCCGCAATCATACCAGAACTTAATAAAACTATTGTCAAACTATAAATTATATGAACTATGGCAGAAATTGGAAGATCAATCGTGAAAATGGATGTTGACAAACTGATCAACCTCCTTAATAAAGCACTCTCCGACGAATGGCTGGCCTACTACCAGTACTGGATAGGCGCAAAAGTCGTAAAAGGACCTATGAAAGACGCGGTTATTAGTGAACTGCAACTGCACGCAACCGAAGAACTTACCCACGCCAACCTGCTGGCCACAAGAATCGTACAACTTGGCGGAACCCCGGTACTCTCCCCGCAGGAATGGCTGAAAATTACTAACTGCGGATACGATGCACCTGAAGATCCTTTCGTGGGTGTAATACTCGACCAGAACATCAAAGGCGAACAGTGCGCAATAAGTACATACAATAAACTGCTTGACATAACAAAAGATGCCGACCCAATTACCTACAACATCATCCTCCAGATAATAACCGATGAGGTCGAACATGAGGAGGACCTTGCTGCACTTAAAGAAGATCTAGAATTAATGCTTGCAAAACATAAATAATATTAAATCCTTAAAAATATGTGCGAAGAATTTGCAGTATCAATGCCGAGAATCGGCGACAAAGCCCCTGAATTCAAAGCTGTAACAACACAGGGCGAGATAAACTTCCCAGCTGATTTCAAAGGAAGCTGGGTGATCTTCTTCAGCCACCCGGCCGACTTCACACCGGTATGCACCTCAGAGTTCATGACCTTCGCCACGATGGAGAAAAAATTCAACGAGGCCAACTGCAAACTGGTGGGACTCTCAGTCGACGGACTCTACAGCCACATCGCCTGGCTTAGAACTATAAAAGAAAAAATCGAATACAAAGGGATGAAAAACGTGGAGGTCACATTCCCACTTATAGAAGATATCACAATGGAGATATCAAAGAAATACGGAATGATACAACCAGGAGAAAGCTCCACAAAAGCCGTAAGAGCAGTATTCTTTATCGACCCTAACGGCATCATCCGTACTATCATCTACTACCCACTGAGCCTCGGCCGTAACTTCGAAGAACTTTACCGTGTACTTATAGGCCTTCAGACAGCTGATGCATTCTCGGTGGCCCTGCCTGCCGACTGGCAACCTGGCGATGATGTTATTGTCCCACCTGCTGGCTCATGTGGCGTGGCCAAAGAGCGGATGGAAGGTAAAAAAGAAGACATAAAATGCTACGACTGGTTCTTCTGTACTAAAAAGTTACCTAAAGAATCTATATTCAAAAAAATACTGAATAAGTAAAAACAGTATCATGTCAGCAACTGCATGAAGAACAGGCCATATAACTGCCTGTTCTTCTTTTATTTTACAATGCAAAATAAATTCGCCGTCTTAATATTTATAAAATAAGTCTTAAACTATTGTTATCTTTGCAACAAAATGAACAATATTCTCAAATAACTGTTTAGAGGTTTATTAAATAATTGACCTGTTCAACTAAATCTTAAAATTATGATAGAAATCTATTTTGAAGGCGGTAAAGTTGTAACCGCAAATGTCCACGGACATACTATAAGAACTGATCAGCCTGTTGAAAACGGAGGAAACAACAGCGCACCTGCGCCTTTTGACCTTTTTCTGGCCTCAATAGGAACCTGCGCAGGCATTTACGTCAAATCTTTCTGCGACAGAAGAGGCATACCCTCCGATGGAATAAAAATTATCCAGACAATGGAAGTTGACCAGGAAAAAAGGCTGCCTTCTTTATTTAAACTTGAAATACAACTTCCCCCCGACTTCCCGGAAAAATATACTGAAGCAGTTATAAATGCTGCAGATCTTTGTCTTGTAAAAAAGACTATATATAATCAACCAAAATTTGAAATTACTGCAACAAAAAAATAAAACTATGAAAATTGCAGTACCTGTCACCTCCGACAATAAGCTCGATAGCCATTTCGGGCATTGCAGACATTTCAAAATCTTTTCTGTAAAAAATGAAAATGAAATTGAATGCATCAAGAAAATTTCACCCGAAAATGGCCATGGATGCAAATCGGGAATAGTTTCACTGCTGGCAGCAGAAGGCGTGGAAGTTCTGCTTGCCGGTGGTATTGGAGAAGGTGCAGTCAATAACCTGAACTCCGCAGGAATCAAAGTTATTAGAGGCTGTGCAGGAGAGCCTGACGACCTTGTGAGGCTTTATATTGAAGGTAAGATTGATGACAGCGGAGAATCATGCAGGCACCCCCGTCATCATCAACACGAAGGTCAACAAGGCACCTGCCACCACAGTTAGCCCCAGGTTAAAACTATTACCCGGTTAAGTCATGATAAAATATCATGACTAATATTATATTTACGCCTGTTCTTACTGACGTTGGACATAAAATTATGGAGCACATAAGACCGGGCGAGCTTAAACAGGTATGGCTGAAGGCTTCTGTAGTTGGCAGCATCTGGGCTTCTTTCGAAATCATCCTTGGCAGTTTTTTACATAACCTCAAAATCCCTATATCGGGAACTATTCTTTCATTTATAGGCGTCTGGATACTGATTTCATTTCAACTTGTATGGAAAGATAAAGGCCTTATATGGAGGGCTGGGCTGATATGCGCACTTATGAAATCCATATCACCCAGCGCAATAATACTGGGTCCGATGATAGGTATCTTTACCGAATCGCTGATTATTGAAATAACAACCCGGCTGCTTGGCAGAAACTTTCTTGCATATATCATCGGAGGCGCACTTGCAGTCCTCAGCACCCTGGTTCAGAAAATAATTAACCTGATAATACTTTACGGACCCGACCTGATTAAAATACTTGATAACCTCTACAGATTTGCTGTGAAACAGATCGGAATGGAACAACTCAATCCGGTTTACGTTATTGCAGCCATTACCGCTCTATACCTGCTGGCAGGCATGGCAGGCGCTACGGGGGGATTTTTGACCGGGAAAAGATATCTTAAATTAAAACGCCTCCAGGAAACAGAAGAAAAAATCACCCTTAAGCCGGGAACTGAACTTTTCGAGAAAACCTCTGAGGATAAATATTCTATACTTTTTCTGCTCCTGAATCTGTTTGCCATTATCGGGATACTCCTCCTTCTGAATTATAACCTTTTAATTATTGCAGGAATTGTTGCGGTTATTTATTCAACATTCTGCATACTCACCTATAAAAATTCACTCCGCAGGCTGAAGAAACCCGGTTTCTGGATCAGTTTCTTCATCATTACTTTCTCTGCCTCATTTATCTGGAACTGGTTCTCCGACGGCATCTTCTTTACAACCGAGGGATTTCTGGTAGGACTGAAAATGAATGCAAGGGCAACGGTGATGATTATAGGTTTTGCCTCCATAAGTGCCGAACTGAAAAATCCAGTCATCAAATCAATGCTTTACAACAGGGGATTTGCATCACTTTACCAATCGCTAAATCTTTCATTCTCAGCTCTCCCCTACCTTATTTCAACATTGACAACCAAAGAAGAACAGGGAAAATTTCCGGGTAAAAAATCACTGCACGGAATATTGAGCCGGGCCGACAACCTGTTTAACGTTTTTGAAAACGAATATCGCAAGAGACCGTCGATTGTGATTATTACCGGAGAGGTCCATGCCGGAAAAACCACCTATGCCATGAAGATAATCAATGCTCTAAGGGAAAGAAATATACAGGCATGTGGCTTTCTTGCCCTGGCGGTTAATGAAAACGGAGAAAGAAAAGGATTCAATCTTCTCGATCTTGAAACAGGAGAAGAAAAAGAACTCTGCTCCACCTCAGAAACACCGGGCAGTTTAAAATCAGGGCGATTCTATTTCCGGCGTGAAACCTTAGAAAAAGGATTAAAGATATTAACAAATATACCACACACCTGCCCCTGCGTGGTTATAGATGAAATAGGCCCGCTCGAACTGGCCGGAGGAGGCTGGAGCATGGCTATAGAAGATCTCTGCAGAAAAAATGTTTCACCACAGATATGGGTGGTAAGAAAACCAATACTCCACCAGTTAATACGACGCTGGAATACCGGAGATATTTACATTTTTGATATTCAAACCGACAGCATCAAAGATGCTGTGGAAAAAGTTCTGGAACTCTCCCTGAAACAAAAACCTGCAGGGACTTAGAATTATTTCTCAATCCGGGTTTTGCAGGTGTTAATACCAAATAGGGTATAAATTCCGCAAAAACCTGTTATTGAAGTAATAAGAAGTATCACCGCAAAAACAAGTAAAACTATTCCTAACGTTCCGCTGATAACATTTGTAAAGTATAAAATCCCAATCAGCAAGGCTATAATTAGCCTTATTATTCTGTCAAGTTTTCCTGTATTCTTTTTCATAATCCTTTGATTTTTATTTTTCTAATAAAATTAATTATAACTGATAAACAATTCAATCTGCATTAAGTTCAAATTGATGACTTTTTGTATTTTTATTAGTTCTAAAATTTACTCCTTCTTCCCCGGGGGAAGTTTGGATGATAGTAAGTAAAGCATGAACGAATCTTTAAAAAGTAAAAACTTATAATTTGATAATCAAAAATATATAAAATTATTTTCACATGAAAAAAATACACTTGTCCTGGTTGGTGATATTGATAATTTCTACAATATTCTTTCAAGAATGTCGCAATAAATCTGAATATAATGAGACGATAAAAAGGATCGCAGCATTGGTTGAGGAAGGAGCGCTTGAAAAAGCTGCAATGATTGCCGATTCACTCAAAAATGCGACAAGAGATGATGATTTGAGGTGGAAAGCCGATTCGCTCAATGAAATAACAAAACGTATCCGGCTCGATTTTTCAGTTACCCAAAACGGTATTGACACAATTCTTGGAAAGCTGGTACAGGGCTACAGTGAATCTGACAGAAAAATATGGGAAGAAAACGGATGGCTGGAATACAAAATCATCGACGGTGAAAAGCGTTACTTCAACAGGGCGGCTACAAATCTTATCCTTCTTAGAAACTTTTATCAAAACAGGCAGTACAGAGATTCTCTAACTGCGAGGGATCCACGAATTGTTTTCAGGAAAAACCATACAGCCGATATTATAAGAGTTTCCGGAAAGAGCCCTGTTCCGGTTATGCCCATCCAGATAGAGGTAACATATACAATCACTGTCAAACCCGATGCTGTTCCTGCTGGTTCAACAATACGATGCTGGATGCCTTACCCGAAAGAGAACAATAAGAGGCAGACAGAAGTCTATCTTCTTGGCATCTCTAACGAGAATTATTTTCTGCTGGCACCCGATTCGGTAGTTCATAAAACGGTTTATATGGAAGAAAAAGCCAGAAGAGGCATCCCAACTGTCTTTCAGATAGCATTCTCATATTTTTCGTATGGCCAGTATTTCGATCCGGAAAATATGAAAATACTTCCATACGATAAGAATTCTGAAATTTATAGAAAATATACACGGGAACAGCCACCACATATATGCTTCACCGATAGGGTAAAGCATCTTGCAGACAGTCTGGCCGGTAATGAATCGAACCCTTACGAAATAGTGAAGAGATTCTACTACTGGTTTAATAATAATATTCCATGGGCGGGTGCTCTTGAATATTCAATCATACCAAATATTCCGGAATATACGCTGAAAAACCGGAGAGGTGACTGCGGCATGCAGACATTCCTTCTGATGTCGATGTTGAGGTATAAAGGTATACCCGTTAAATGGCAGAGCGGCTGGATGGTGCCTCCACAGGGCGAAAACCTTCACGACTGGTGCGAAGTGTATTACGAAGGAACAGGGTGGGTTCCGCTTGACATTTCTTACAGTCTCCAGTATTCGAACAATCAGAAAATTAAAGAATTCTATATTACCGGAATAGATTCATACCGACTAATTATAAACGACGATATAGGAGGCAAACTTTACCCTGAGAAAAAATATCTGCGAAGCGAACCTTTTGATTTCCAGAGAGGTGAAGTCGAATGGGAAGGCGGTAATCTCTATTTTGACCAGTGGGATTATGACATTCAGGTCAAAATAAAACCACTACCCGGAACCAGGATTTAATGAATAAGGAGTTATTTTAAACCTGCTATGATAATGAATAATACAAAGTTATTAAGGATTCTCATCTTTTTAATAACAGCATTGATGGTGGTGGCCGAGGGTTGCAGGTTCCCTGTTGGTATCCGGCTTGTTAACCAGATAGATTCAATTTCGAAGAAATGGGTACCCGACAGCCGCGAAGGTGTTTTTAAGGTGGAAATTTCCCGTAAAGGCACAATACTTTTGCTGAAGGGGGAAACAGACATTCCTGAGGCAAAAGCTGATATAATAAACCTTCTGAAGAGCAGAAAAACAAAATTCATCGACAGCCTTATAGTGCTGCCCGACACTTCTGTAATTAAAAAACCATGGGGACTTGTAGCAGTAAGTGTTTGTAATATCAGATCTGCTCCTGACCACAGTGCTGAACTTACCTCTCAGGCACTGATGGGAACTCCGGTAAAGGTTCTTAAAAAGAAAAATAGCTGGTATTTTATTCAAACACCCGACAGATACCTTGGCTGGACTGACGGAGAAGCAGTCCATTTCCTCACAGAAAATGAATTCCGGAAATGGAAATCAACTCCAAGGGTTATCTTCACTGGCAAAACTGGCGACATCTTATCAGCTTACGATGAGAAAATACCTGTTATTTCTGATATTGTGGCTGGTTGCATACTGGAGATGACAGGTGAAAGCAATGAATATTTTTTGGTGAAACTGCCTGACGGAAGGAATGGCAGAATTAGCAGAGAGAGCTGTTATAATTTCGCAGAATGGGCTGCTGCTGCCCGGCCTGAGCCGGAAAGACTCTGCAAAACGGCTCTGTTGTTAAACGGAATACCATACCTGTGGGGAGGTACCTCTATAAAAGGAATGGACTGCAGCGGGTTTGTAAAAACAGTTTATTTCCTTAACGGTCTTATCCTTGCACGGGATGTATCGCTTCAGATTCGCCACGGGGCCTTTAATGAAGTCCCTGTGCCGACTGACTCACTTAGCAAGGGCGATCTTCTCTATTTTGGAACTATCCGTAACGGAATAAAGAAAGCAACCCATGTGGGCATGTATATCGGAAATACTGAATATATCCATTCTTCAGGCATGGTACGGATTAACAGCCTCGATTCGGCAAGAACAAATTTCAGCAAATACAGATACTCAACTTTTCTGGGTGCAGGTCGTATAGAGGGAGTATATCCGGCTGAAGGTCTGATGCTGGTCGAAAATCACCCATGGTATTTTAACTAAATATATCGTTTATGAAAATCAATAAAAGACAGTTTTTAAAATATACGGGAGTTTTAGGCGCAGGAATAATCACAGTTAATTCCATGACAGCATGTACTGCTAAATCAGTAAAGAAGAAAAGAGCAGGCTCAAGAAAGGAGTTGAATCTGCATTTTAAACCCTACACCCTTCAGTTGAAGCACTCTTTCAATCTTGCTGTCAGTTCGAGAACCACCACACCGGCAATACTCACTGAGATTGAGTGGGATGGTATTACGGGTTACGGTGAAGCCTCAATGCCCCCATATCTCGGCGAGAGTGTCGAATCAGTTTCGAAATTTCTCTCCTCACTCAACCTTCAGCAATTCAACAATCCCCTGCTTTTGGAAGACATTCTGGATTATGTTGAAAATGTAGCGCCTGGTAACTCAGCAGCCAAAGCATCGGTTGACATAGCACTTCACGATCTAGCAGGAAAGGTTCTGGGTGAACCCCTTTACAGGTTGCTGGGATTGAATCCGGAAAAGGCACCCGATACAAGTTTTACAATAGGTATTGACACACCGGATGTTGTGAGACAGAAAGTTAAGGAGGCAGAACCTTACAAGATACTTAAAGTTAAACTCGGTGGAGGCAACGACAGGGAAATGATTGAAACCGTAAAGGAAATGACCAACAAACCTCTGTGTGTAGATGTCAATCAGGGCTGGAAAGACCGGAGTTATGCTCTTGAGATGGCTCAATGGCTGAAAGAACAAGGGGTTGCCTTTCTCGAACAACCTATGCCGAAAGAGATGGTCGATGATATTGCATGGCTAAATGAAAGAAGCCCTATACCGGTGATAGGCGATGAGGCAATACAAAACCTTGGCGACCTTATGAAATACAAAGATGTCTATTCGGGTGTCAATGTCAAGCTTATGAAGTGCGGAGGTATAAGAGCTGCCTATGTTATGCTAAAGAGTGCCCGTACCCTCGGACTGAAGACTATGATAGGTTGCATGACTGAGACATCATGTGCCGTCACGGCCGCATCACATCTCAGTCCACTTGCTGAATGGTGTGACCTCGACGGTAACCTGCTTATCAGCAACGACCCATTCGAAGGAATCAAAATAACTAATGGGAAGGTAATAATACCGGATCGTCCTGGAATTGGGATTGTAAAAATATAATACTTTAGATTGTTTCCCTGGTGACCTGAATCACATATAACCTGCCCAGAAAAAAATAATTTTGCTGCCAGAAAAATAAATCATTCATGGCAAAGAATAAAAAAGGTTTCAACTTAAGAAGTTTTACAAGCTTTTCCCTGGTCTTTTCGACGATAGTAATGTCGTGGTCAGGGTTTATTCTATATGTCGCACCCCCCGGACGTATTGCAAATTGGGCCGACTGGAAGCTGATGCTTTTCACCAAAGCAGAATGGCAGGCACTTCACACTATATTTTCCTATCTCTTTTTTGTGCTCTTTGTTATTCACTTATTCTTTATCAACTGGAAAGCATTTCTAACTTACATTAAAAGTAAGGTAAAGGCTGGTCTTAACAGAAAATGGGAGCTTGCTGCCTCAACAGTTGTTTTTGTGCTATTTTTTATCGGGACATTGAAATCGTGGCCACCCTTTGGAGATATAATGGCTTTCGGCGATAAAGTAAAAGAGAGCTGGGAGAAAAGCTATGAGGCACCACCAGTGGCACATATGGAAGAAAATACTCTCTCAGACATTGCTGCAAACTTTAACGGAATTTCTGTTGACGAAATTGTTAAAACTCTCAGCGACAGCAGTATAATTGTAAGCGATCCTCAACTAAAACTTAAAACGATTGCAGCAGAAAACAAAGTTACTCCATCAAGAATTTACAACATTCTGACTTCAAGATATAAAAACGAACAGGTTACGGATATTACTGCTGCACCGTCAGGTGTCGGCAAAATGACAGTTGGGCAGGTTGCTCAACGTCTGGGAAAGAAACCGGAAGAACTGATTAAAATATTGAAGGAAAACGGCATTGATGCAAATGAGGAAACCACAATTCGAACAATAGCCGACCAGATGTCTATTTCACCTCACGATCTTTATAGCCTCCTCGCAGGCAAGTAGAAACTTCTCTGCCTCAGCTGTCAGAACCGGACTTGCCGGGCCAGCTTTTCTTTTGCTCCGGTAGACAATGTTCTCCCACAGATTTGGCTCATGAATAAGTTCATATAGATGACCTGCAGGTTTTGAGGCACTGCGCATGAAAGGCGCTGCAATACGATAAAGAAACTGGAACCAATTCTGCTTTGTGCGGTAAATCCCGGAACCGAAAACACCGGGATTAAATTTTATAAGTCTGATATTCTGATTGTTATATTTTTTCTTCATATAATCACCTGCCAGCAAAAGATAATGCTTTGTAAGCGAATACATTTCATATGAAAAATATTTACTTCCGTCTGGTATCCTGAAATCTGGATTTACAACCCTGTAAACCGGAGAAGTTACAATTGCAAGGGTAACTGGCTTTCCCGGGACATGCTCAGAAAGAATAAGATTATTGACAAGAAGATGTGCCAGAAAATTTATCTGAAATGTGTATTCAAATCCGTCTTTAGTGGTTGTGTATGACGGAGGACCTAAAACACCAGCATTATTTACTATAACATCAAAACTAATCCCCTCCCCGAGCAATTGCTTGACAACATTTTCTGTCTGACGCAGGTCGGCAAAATCTGTTCTCAGGAAATGAAGCCTCATTCCCTCGGGTAATCCTGCCTTAAGGCTTCTCCCGGTAATCCATACATTGTAGTTAGCTTTGCAGAAGAGTTTTGCAAGTTCAAACCCTAATCCAGAAGTGCCTCCTGTTATGAGAATGTTTTTCTGATTCATCAGGAAAATAAATATAGCAGGCACAAACATAGTCAATGTACGCTAAAAATAGCATTATTAACATCTTTTAAGTTTAATAAAATCAACATTTATGATAAATTCTTAAATTTGGTAAGCATTAAAAAATAAATTCCATAATATGCCAGGCAAATTATTTTTCAATTTTTTACTAACCGCAGTAATCTCAACCTCTGTTGTTAGTAATTTATATTCCCAGGACTGGAACCAGTTCAGGGGACCAAACCGCGACTGCAAGGTTGCCGGTTTTAAGGCACCTGCAAGATGGCCTGCCGAATTGAAGCAGGTATGGAAAGTAACTGTTGGCACTGGTGATGCCACACCTGTTCTTTCAGGAAATAAAATTTATGTTCATACCCGCCAGGGAGACGAAGAGACAGTAATTTGCCTCGATGCATTAACCGGAAAAGAGATATGGAAAAGTTCATATCCATCACCTGCCGTTACCGGTCCTTCAGCATCACATCCTGGACCAAGAAGTACGCCAACAATCTCCGGCGGAAAAATAGTTACACTTGGAGCTGCTGGTATACTCTCATGTTACGATGCCTCAACAGGAAAACTATTATGGAGAAAAGACAATCCTGAAAAACTTGTTCCACAGTATTTTACAGGAATGTCCCCACTTGTTGAAGATGGTCTGGTAATAGTACATCTCGGGACTAGAGGCAATGGAACTATTTATGCTCTTGACCTCAATACAGGAGCTGAAAAATGGACAGTTAAAGGTGACCCGGCTTATGCGTCACCTTCCATCATGAGAATCGACGGCAAAAAACATGTAATTATCAATACTGAAACCAGCCTTATAGCAGTGGACCTTGCTGACGGAAAGCTTCAGTGGAACATTCCCACACCTCTTCAGCAAAGATTCTATAACTGCGTAAGTCCCTGCCTCGACGGGCAGAAAATGTATATTACCGGGCAGGGAACCGGAATGAAGGCATATGTGGTGGAGAAAAAAGGCAACAACTATGAGCCACGTGAATTGTGGAGCAACACAACTACAGGAGCAAAATGGAACACCCCGGTTCTTAAAGATGGATTCCTGTATGGATTTACCGACACCCGTAAAATATACTGCATCAATGCATCAACAGGTGAAACAGCATGGCTTGACCAGGCCGTTCACAGCGACTTTGCAACACTTGTTGACTGTGGCCAGGTGTTTATAGGGCTCCCAAGCACGGGCAATCTCCTTGTATTCACTCCATCACCAACAAGTTACAACGAGGCTGCAAGATACAGGGTTGCTGAGGCAGCAGTATATGCTTTTCCTGTAATTGCAGGAAACAACATTTATGTAAAGGATGCAGAAAGCCTGACAATGTTCAGATTCGAATAGAAAATTTCAGGGTACATCTAATCGGGGGTATAAATTTACCCGAATAAAAATTTTTCAGGATTAGCCGAACATACTTTGAGTTTCTGCTCTGTATTAAGATACGGGGTTATAAGGAAGTTTTTCAGATACTCATTATATGACCCGGACCAGAGCAGGTTAATAACAAAATCAGACCCGAAAAGAAGCCGGGATGACATGTTTTTCTCAATTATGCCTGCTACAAGTTTGTAATCTTCTATTTCAGGTGTAAGGCAGGAAAAATCGGTATAAACGTTTTCAAACTTTTCAGCAAGAGAAATAATTGTGTTCAGCCACTCCCGTGAACCGCTGGCCCTGTTCCCCATGTGGGCAAAATTTATTCTGAGATCTTTGAATGAGCTCTGGTTCAATATTTTTATCCACCTCTCAGGATTTGAAAAATAATCTGCTTCCGGTGTGGTTTTAAAACCCCCGTCGCTGCAATGTACGGTTACCGGTATTTTCTTCCTCGCACACTCGCTCAGCAGAAACTTTACCTTGTCGAGTTCTGCCGGCTCATCTTCTGGCCATGGATTTAAGCCTAGTGGAGGATAAAGTTTTACCCCGGCAAAAATATATGAATAATATTCTGGATTTTCTTTTTCCTTCTTTCTGAAGATAAGATCTTCGAGATTAACCTCAACTTCTCCTAGTCTGGCAAAGAGCTTTTTATAACGTTCTTCCGGCATACTGTCATTCTCATATCCTGAGAAATATTTATCTATGAGTGCTTTGATCTCAAGCAGGTCATAATTCCGCGGATTGATACCCAGAAACGGGTATATTTCAAACAGCTTATCTTCTTTACTGGTTGAAGACTTGACTAATCTAAGTTCTCCCTCTTTAACAGGATGTGGAATAATATCATAATTATAATAAAACCTTATCGACTTCAATACATCTGCCACCTGCCCGGCAACAGGTTTTGCCGGAGGAAGGTCGTAGAAACAACCGCTGTTTTTGAGGTTTTTGAAACCAAAATCTATCAGCAATGGACAGATTACAATTTTGTTGAATTTCAATTTCTCATCCCCGGAACAAAATATTTTTTCTTTCCTTATATAATAATCAGCAAGCAGGAAATGGTATTCGATTGAATTCTCCATCATAGAGAGAAGGTTTCTGAATTTTCCTGCATCGTTTTGAATAAAGTCCTTTATTCTCTCTGCAATTTTTCCGGAGAAGAAGTTTACGGCACCCAGAGGAACAAATTTAAGAAGAAGAGGAAGTTTGCGCATTACTTTTCTTACTGACTCTCCCGTTATCATATCGTCGCGCAGAATGAATGCGAGAAGGTTGGGATGGCTCAGGTCAAAAAGGTGGTAATGGATATCGTAAAACTTGTGGGACATAGGCTTTTACAGAAGAATGCCTGCTATGCTTGCGGAGATGTACGATGCCATTGTTCCGCAAAGCATTGCCTTTATTCCAAGCTGTGCGAGGTCAGCTTTACGTGTTGGGGCTAAGGCTCCTATACCTCCTATCTGTATTGCCACTGAGCTGAAGTTTGCAAACCCGCATAGAGCAATACTTGCAATGGCAATTGATTTTGCGCTAAGGGCACCCTGCTGGATCAGGGGTGAAAGGTCGGTATATGCAACAAACTCATTTATAACCATTTTAGTACCCATCAGTGAACCTACCGTAAGTGATTCTGAGGGAGGCACGCCCATTACGATAGCAAAAAGGGAGAATACTGCTCCGAAGATATCTTTAAGCCGGAGGTGGTTGACGTCAATACCGATAGCGTTGAGTGAAACTCCGAGCCATGCGAGAAACTGTCCGAGATATCCGAGAAGGGCATCAATTAATGCTATAAGAGCAATAACACCGATAAGCATTGCGATAACGTTTATTGATACCCTCATTCCGTCGCTTGCTCCATGGGCGATAGCATCCATTAAGTTGGCATGTTCTTTTTTAACTTCCAATTTAACTATGCCCTTAGTTTCAGATTCTTCTGTCTCGGGGTATACAATTTTCGAAATAACCAGTGCACCTGGTGCTGCCATAAGGCTTGCCGCCAGAAGGTACGAAGCAGGAACGCCGAGTGATATATAAACAGCCATTACGCCTCCTGCTATGCATGCCATACTGCCTGTCATGGAGGCTAACAGCTCCGACCTTGTCATACCGGCAAGATATGGCCGTATCATTATCTGGGCTTCAACCTGCCCGACAAATGCGCTTGCCACATTCGAGAGTGCCTCACTGCCGCTTACCCTCATCGCCCAGTGAACAAAACGGGCAAACAACGCAACAATCCTCTGCATAAGTCCTACATGATAAGCCATCGCAACAAGAACACATACGAATATTATTGTAGGCAGAAGAACAAAAAGAAAAACACCGCTACGCACAACTCCCTCAGGAAGGATAGATGTAACCTTTGTCAGGTCTCCAAAAATAAAAACAGCCCCTTCCTGCGAAAAATCAAGCAGTTTGTTTATTGCCAATCCAATCCAGTAAAAAATCTTCTGCCCTAAAGGTACTTTAAGGATGAACACAGCAAGGGCAATCTGAAGCAACAGCCCTGTTATGACTACCCTTAAATTGATTGCCTTACGATTGTTTGACCACAAGTAGGCAAGCAACAGAATAATTATAATACCTGCAATTCCTGTGAATCGTGCCATAAAAAATTTTTTCTGCAGAGTTCACCTCAAACCTACATAATTTTTAGACACCTGAAACAAAAATGATAAAAAAAGAAGAAATCTATCTGCAGACTGCAAATTGTCCGTTACGCGGAAGTGCCCTGTATATTATTCTGGCATCTTTCAGGGGAACCCTGATTCTTATCCACGGTTTATATTCAGGTTTCCTGAACAGGATCATGCATTTCAAGGTATATAAAGATGTTCTTGTTCTGTCGGCAAGGTCGAAAAGAAACTGGTTTAAAAATGCATTGAAGTTACCCCTTGTATCCTGATAAACATAGAGCCGGATTCCCTCTGTGGTTTCAAGAATAAAATTGGCATATTCAATTTTTGATGTATCGGGCGGGGCTTCTGGCTTGTATTCAGTTGTGTCTTTAGGTGCCACCTTGTGTACTACAGGCTCTTTGGGAATGGATGAATAGTCCTTAAGAATTGTAAATGGTTTTGAAAACAGCGATGTTACAGCGTATTCATCGGCTTTACGGAAGGTTTTACTGATCTTCGAAGAGAGTATTTTCGTTGTATAAACGGTTACACCGTTTATCTCAAGTGTTGCCGTACTGTCAGGCAGATTCAGTGAAAGAACTACTGAGTCGGTAGATGCCATGGCTATCCTTGCCTGGTAAAAGGCTTTCTGCCGGTTAAGCATTATGAAAGCTGAGTCGATGAATATAGAATCACTCAGTCCACCTTTTTCAGGCTTTTTATATCCATATTCGCTGTTAATTCTTTTTATGCTTCCAGCGGGAGCAACAACTGATAGCACAAGATAGTAAACGGCAAAAATTGAAATAAATAAGGAAACAGATATTATTAAAATCTTACGTGATTTATTTATTCCATTGTATGATTTCTCATTCATATTCAGCTTGTTAAAAGATATAAACTTTCGAGCCTATATTCAGGGTATTGAAGATGGCTTCGAGGTCCTCATCATTAAGCCTGATGCAGCCATGAGTAACTGGCATCCCGATGAACCTTTTATATAGTGTGCCATGTATGAGATAACCGCTGCCTATACTCATAGCATAATCTCCCAGAACGCCTCTTTCGTACCTCGATTCATCATCTGGCGGTGGAACGGGTAGTCCTTCCTCAATAAAGGCCCAGTCGGGTTTTACCCACATGGGTTTGACCACTTTCGTCTGAATCCAGAATTTACCTTTAGGGGTTTTAAATATCCATTCTCTTGAGCCTTCTGGTGTTACAAGACGTGTGTAACTCCCCGAACTGCAATATCCCTCCCTTATCAGTTTTCTGTTCTGATAGAGGTAAAACTTATTATCAGTGGTATTAATAACCAGATATGATTGCCCGGGTGTCATGGAACGGTAGCGGGCAGAAAGCCTTTGTACTTCATTTTTAAGTGCGGTAATCTGTCGTTTGTAGTCCCTGTTATTTTCAAAGCTGCTGGCAGTAATATTTTTCGGCCTGAAGTTACGTGTACCAGAATCCTGAATAAGAGGGGTCAGGTACAGGAAAAAGGCAATAAAGAGTATAAAAGAAACAACTGCAGCAAGAGCTTTTGCTATAATCAGAAGAATCTTAATAAGTCTGTCAGTAACAATCGTCTTGTAAACTGACCTGAAAAAACCTGTTATCAACTGAACAAGTTCAGAGTCAGCAAATCCACGTTCTGCAGGGGTGTTTATATTCTTATCTTTATCTTCCATTTCCGGTACATCAATTTTCATTCATTATTTCATCGAGGCTTCTTAATGAACCAACAATTACCACAGGGGTGCCTATCTGCACGATTGGGTAGATGATATCCATATTTTTATTTGTGAGGGCAATGCATCCGTCAGTCCAGTCGGTATTTTTTCCTCCTCCACCATGGATTTCAATTCCTCCGCCTATATTTGCTGCAGATGAAATAGTTCCTGAAGCCTTTTCCTTCATAAATCTTTCAACATCTTCACTATTAGGATAGTCTATGGCCAGAGATTTATACCAACGGGTTGCCCTGCCCTGAAGTTTTTTAATTATTTTATATCTTCCCTCTGGTGTAGCTTTATCACCTTTAATTCTTTTGTCGCCTGTCCAGTTTTTACCCAGTTCGGCATCGAATTCATATTTCAATTTACCAGCATAATAGAGATAGAATTTATGTGCAAATTTGTCAATTACAATGAGATATGATTTCCTTTTTCCCGATTCGGTTATTGCATTGTCAACCCACTTTTTCCATGTGCTTAGTGAGGCAAACCAGGTTTTTATATCGCTAAGGGTATTTTCGTAGACTGAATTAAGAAGGTATTCTGCATCATTAAGCTTTTTGTTTGCTTGCAGAAGCTGCTTTTTCTCGTAAGCAATTTCAGCTTCTTTAAGCATCAGTTTGCCTTTTGAAAGCCGGGTTCTGGTTTCACTTTCAAGAGGATATTTACCAAAGAATTCGTCTATTTTGTTTTTCGTTTCTTCAAGTGATTTTATTTTCAATCCGAGCCGGTGTTCAAGGTCGTTGCTATTCTGAACTGAGAGGCTGGCTGCTTCTCTGGCTTTTTTATCGGCAAGTCTGGCATATTCCAGCACTTTTTCATAATTTCTCATGAAGATAAACTTTTTATTTTCTCTTTTCCAGACAGCCATTGCTGAATCGAGTGCATTTTCGGCCTCGGAATATAGTTTTCTGGAATATACTGAGGCCTGTTTTGCCGATGCTGCTGAGATACTATGTATTGCTGTTTTAATTTCTTGATAGGGAGGTTCAGGCGTTATTTTCACTGCAAGAAAAATCACAAGTACCACTATTACTGCTGAAGTCAGCAGAGCAAGAATGATTCTTATAATTTTTTTCCCCATCTATAAAATTTTATAAAAAACCCCGGGTTGTTTTCCCGGGGAATTTCCTGCAAAATTAGCTAATTAATTTCTCAGATTAAATACGTCCGCCAGCTTTTTTGATAGCCTCTTTCAGTTCGCCATTGATTCTGTCGACAGTTTCCTTGGCAGCCTTTACCTTGTTGAGGGCATCCATATAGGCTCCGCTGTCGTATTTGCTCTGTGCTTCTGTAACAGCTGCATTGACAGTTTCCATCTCGGCTTTCATCTGATCGAGAGCAGCTTTTCCTTCCTTGCCTTTCGGGGCTTTAGCAAAAAGCTTGCTGGTCTCATCAATAACAGCCTTGATGTCTGTCATCAGAGTCTCAACCTCTTTCTTTACTTCGTCTTTCCTTGCAGCAGCATTTTCTTTAACTGTGTTTGCAAGGGTAACCACTGCTTTCAGGTCCTCAACTGCAGGACCGTACTTTTTGAACAGCTTTGACTTCTGTGATTCGATATAAGCATTTACAGCTCTCATTGAATCCTGGAGAGCGGCAAAATCGGCAGGAACATAAACCTCTGCCTCAGCAGCCTTAGCAGCCTCAATGGCAGCGTTGGCTTCGTCAATCTGGGCCTGCGGAAGCTTGCCGCATGCCGACATAAGAGCAACCATTACTATGGCTGCAAAACCCATTAAAACTTTACTTTTCATTTTTCTGACCTTTTTACTTTGTTTGACTATTAAAACTTTGTTTCAGGATTTTCTTTTTGAAAACCGTTGCAAATTTAATCATTAAATTTCGAATCATCAAGAAATTTTAATACTTTTTTAATACTGTTTTAATATTTTTTTAATGCTTCATGAATTCAATCCTCACTCCTGAATGAAATTACAGAAATCTATTGTCAACTTATTAGTTTGATTATCTGTATTTTACTAATACAATAAGGATAAAAATGTCTGTAATACTTATCTTATACAGAAAAAGAATCAGGAATAAATTTAATTACTCGATTATTTCCAGCAGGCTCTTAAGGTCAATGTCTTTTAACGGGTTATTGCTTTGGACGAATGTTTCGGCAAGCTTTGATTTTTTTTCCTGCAGCCTTATAATCTTTTCCTCGATACTTGAACTTGAAATATATCTGTAGACAAATACACTCTTATCCTGTCCTATACGGTGAGCCCTGCTCAGTGCCTGTATTTCTGCTGCCGGGTTCCACCATGGATCAAGCAGGATAACGTAATCGGCAGAGGTCAGATTTAACCCTACTCCCCCGGCCTTGAGTGATATGAGGAAAATTCTGTTTTCTGGGTCTCTCTGGAATTTTTCAATTATACTCCCCCTGTCGGTACTCGATCCTGTCAAAACCGAATATTTAAGCTTCTGACTGTCAAAATAATCGGCATACAGCATCAGATGCTTCACAAATGATGAAAATATCAGTATCTTATGTTTTTCCGCCAGTATATTTTCGATATCCCTTATCACGGTTTCAAACTTACCTGAGCCACCTGAATAGTCGTCTATAACCATTGCCGGGTGGTTCGATAGCTGCCTGAGTCTTATCAGCCCCTGAAGTACCTGAATCGCGTTCTGTTCATGCCCTGGTACTTCCATGCTTTTAAGAATAGAATTTCTGACAGCCGATTTTTCCTTTTCGTAAATTTCGGCCTGTTCCTCAGTCATGTCGCAGAACACAGTCTGTTCGGTAAGCGGCGGAAGCTCAGGAGCCACCATCTCCTTTGTACGCCTGAGAATGAAAGGCTTTATTATTTTCCTGAGCTGATCCTCCTTTTTTCTGTCTCTCATTTTTTCAACAGGTCTTGCATATTCCCTTTTGAAAAATGACAGAGTGCCAAGCAGCCCTGGATTTACAAAATTCAGCTGAGTCCAGAGGTCTGAAAGTGAGTTTTCTATTGGAGTTCCTGTCAGTACAAGGCGGTAATCTGACTTTAGCATTGAGACTGCTCTAAAAACCATCGAGGAAGGATTCTTAATAACCTGGCTCTCATCAAGGACCACATAATGGAAATGAAACTGCGAGAAAACTTCAATATCCTGACGTACAATATGATAACTTGTCAGGATAATGTCATAATCGCCGAAATATGAAATATTTTTCCTTCTCTGATTGCCTTTGTAGGTAAAATATTTCAACGTTGGGGTGAATTTTCTAATTTCATTTTCCCAGTTATAGATGAGTGATGCCGGTACAACTATGAGGGAAGTCCATCCCTTCTGTTCTGTATCGAACAGTGTTAGCTGGGAGCGCTGATGCATTTCCCTGCCATCTACTTTATTCTCCTTGTTAAAAAGAATCAGGGCCAGTGTCTGAACAGTTTTCCCCAGACCCATATCATCGGCAAGGCAGCCTCCGAGCTTTGCTGACTGCAGCCATACCAGCCAGTTAAGCCCTTCAAGCTGGTATTTTCTCAGTTCAGTTTTCATCCCGGTTGGCGGGTTGACGGATGGTATTGATTCGGGGACAAGCAGCTTCTTAAGCCTTGGACTGATGGTTCTTCCCTTTTCTTCAAAAATCTCATTTATAATTGAGAAATGTTGCCGGTGGATCTTTAGAACTCCATTTTTAACACTCCCGAACTCGAACACATGTTTGTATCTGGCAAACCACGCTTCAGGAAGAATGGCTATTGTTCCATCGGGCAGCTCATATTCCCTTATGCCTTCAAGTATATTTCTTTTAAGTTTGATGAAGGGAATTTCGAAAGCTCCGATTTTAACATGAGCCAGAATGTCAAACCAGTCTTCAGCTGCCCTGTAATCAATGAGAAGCTTTACTGGACCAAGATTATAGTTCTTATCAAGTTTCTTTGAACAGATGAGAAAACCAGCTCCTGTAAGCTCTTCGTAACAGCTGTTCACAGCTTCGATGGTAGCATAAAAGTCAGCAGTGTAATCGCCTGTAAGGGAAGATATTGTAAAATGAACCCTGTCATCAGAGTAGAACCCAAGTCCTCCAAGTGTCTTTATGCATTCATCCTCCCAGTCAAAATCACGGCAGTATTTTCTGAAAAAATATTCGCCATTAATATCATTAAACTCAGTAAAAGAGGTTTCCTTCTCATCGGCATAAACACTATTTCCTGAATAGTTAAAATTCAGTACAAGTTGCGGGTAGCCCTTCAGTCCGGTCTCAATATTTAAAACAGCTTCTTTTTCTGGTTCAGCTTCTATAATCGAAAATCCCTTTGCCTCTACCAGGTAAAGGTTAACTGCATTTCTGACGAAAGTGGAGAAGTATTTCTTCTCGGAGCTTTTTGAAATCAAAACCGTTTCCTTGGTCAGGAATGGTTTCAGCTTTGCTCCGTCAATTTCTGAAACGAAAATTATTTTGTAATCACATCTTATTACACATGGTGAATTGCAGATAATTTCTGTCTGATATTTTCTTAAATTAAAAGGTTTCCCTTCAATTTCAAGGTGCAAGTTATAGGTGCTGTATTCCTTACCTCTCTCAAATCGGAAAACAGGCCGGGCATTTTCCTGTATAATTTCTGCAAAGTCCTCATTATGAAACGATTTTATATCAGATTTCTGGTAAAATATAGGGATAGATTCATTTCTGGCTATTTCAAGGCACTTAAAAATTCTTTTTTCGATATAGGGGCGGATATGGTCTCTTATATGGTATTCGGTAACATTGGCGATAAACTCTTTAACGTTTTTATCCCGGGAAAAAAGTTTGAAAATTTCTCTTTCGGAGTATTGATTAATAATCGAAACTACTTCCCTTTCTTCAGGCAGAAGATTCACTACGGTTTCCTGTGAGGGAAAAGGAAACAGTACTTCCTTTATTGTATAATAATCTTTTTGTGTCTCTTTATGGAATATATATGGTATCAGCACCGGTCCCCATAACCTGTGCCGGGTAAGGACAAGTGAAAACATCAGATTCCCTGAAGGAAAATCTTCTTTCAATTATTAATGAATTAAATAAATCTGCAATTTTATTAATCTTCGTGGTATTGTCAAACTATTTTTTTCAGAATTGATATCATTTTCCTCCGCGCCACCGTTTCAGTATGTTCGCCAGAGGAAATGAATTGCCCGTTTTCTTGGGAGGAAAGATTCCTTCGCTTACAGCTCTGACATCTTCAATTGTATAAAAGACTCTGGGGTTGAAAACATTTATTACGTCTAAAGCTTTTGACAGATCATTCCTGTGTACAACGGTATAGACCAGCTGAACATTTTCACGGACACCATGACCTTCAACACATGTAGCTCCCAGTCCGTTGGCGTTAAGAAGGCTTACCAGTTCGTTACCTCCTTTCGGTGTGATAACCCTTATCAGCTGCGTGCCAACTGCAAGCCTCTCTTCTATTAACATACCTATAAAATTACCTGTGGCAAAACCTGAAGCATAGGCAATATAACAGATGTAATTATCAAGGTTCTGCATTATCCTGCTGACAGCAATAATCCAGATCAGGACCTCGAAAAATCCAAGAAAAGGTACTATGTTCTTTTTACCCTTTGATACATATATTATTCTCATTGTACCGATTGACACATCACATATTCTTGCCAGAAAAATCAGCAATGGCAAAATCAGATAATTAAACAGATCGCTGTTGAAAAATGAAGTTTCCATACCTTAAAAATATTTTATAGCAAAGATGCACCCAAATGTGAAATCTGGCAATGATTTATGAAATAAAAAAAGGAGTCCGGCAGTGTTGATGGTTACCGGACTTCTTATTGTAAGAAATATTTGAATTTAATTTTGCTATTTAACCGTTGTTATCGTTCCGGTTCTGACTATTATTCCCTTTCTCCATTCGTATTTCTTATTACCATAATTAATCAGAACATCATATGTTCCGGGCATGCATGGGAATTTTGCAGTGGCGGGTTCGACAACAAGGAATTCAAGCGACCTGTCAGGTTTAGCTACGCCCTGCATTTTGTCGGAAGTGCCTGACGGATAGAGGTGAAGCTTTGTAACTTCTCTTGAAGTACCAGCATACATAACTTCTCCGGCATTCATATTTATTGAGACCTTATAGCTGACATCCGCTTTCATGGTGAAATTCTCAAGCCATATTTTCTGGTTATAGCCGGGTATTTCAACCGTAACCAGCACATCGTATGCTCCGGGTTTTATTTTTCCTGAGCTTTTACCTGACGATTCATCCGGAGTTATGGTTTTGTCTCTTGCACCCTTGGCATAGAATGTTGGCACAGCCTGATTGTAAGTCTGGTCGTTATTTCCTTTATACCTGTTTACCTTGAAATCCCAGCTGGCAAGTCCTTTTGCAGGAAGGGGTGACTCCTCAATATTTATCTGGTAATCGTAAATTGTAACATTCACGCTTGTCTTCATCTTAGGCTTAACCACCACACCGGTTATATCTGTAACAATATTACCCGGGCTTCCTGAAAGTGCCGAATTAATCTTCAGGTCATATGTGCCTGGCGAAGCATCTTTTAACCTCACATCTTTACCACCGCTTGTGAGCTTGAAAGTGTGGCCCTTCGTAAGCTCTCCCATAATTCTCATGTTTACAACCACCGACTGTGGCTGCTCAGAGGCACTGAAAGCTTCCTGCGTCTGCTGAACCCATACCTTGGGCCATGCTTTTTCCATTTTTACAGTGATACCGTTAGCCAGTTTGTATGTATAACTGGTAACTTTTTGTGCATTGACCGAAAAAACGATAAACGCAATAGAAAACAAAATGACAACACTTTTTTTCATAGCTGTATTTTGTTTGTTGTTGTAACTGTTTTACCAAAGTTAACTCTTTTTTCGATTCAGATTACTTATTTCCTTCATAAAAACGTGCTGCAGAAACATTTTTTAACAAATTTGGACAATAATATTTCTTATCCATGATTTTAATATTTTAACAAACAAAAGAGTCGGTTTTTGATATTTTTAATTATAAGAACCAGATAGTAAAAAATGATTAAAAAACTATCCCTTCAGTAAATTTATTCTCTGTAATGATAAGTAAAATCACTTTTTTGAATATACTTCTTATTTTTGACCATATCCGGTAAAAAACAGGCGAAGGATGAAAAACATTTACAGGTTTCTTATCGAGAAATATGAGAAAATACCCGGACTGGCTCTGGCGACCATAATATCATCATCCGGTTCGGCACCTCAGAAAGAAGGGGCTTCAGCTCTTTTCAGTTCCAATGGGCTTGAAGCCGGCACAGTGGGTGGTGGTGCTCTGGAAGAAACAGTTAAATATACAGCTATTAAATCAATTACCGAAAAAAGGCCAGTAATTATAAGTGTTAATCTGGAAAACAGCACTGAAGATTACGAATCTGCCATATGCGGAGGCACTGTCAGAGTTCTAATTGATCCGACTATACTGGAAAAACCGGACTTCATAACAAATCTCAAGGAGATTATTAAAAGAAACGTGCCATTTAGCGTCGCAACTCTAATATATACTGCTAAAGGAGAACAAGTAAGAACAGAAAAATATATTCTTGCAAAAGATTTCTCCTGTGAAAATATCCCGCAAAAATACAGAGATCTCCTGGCAGCTGAATCAGAAAAGCTTCTTATAAACAAAGATGCAGGCAGTCTGGTTCTTATTGATTCAGGTAACTTTACTGAAGAAGAAAAAGTTTTTGCAGTTATAGAGCCTATCTTTCCCACGCCCTCTCTAATAATCGCAGGTGCAGGACATATCGGCAAAGCATTGAGCCACCTTGGCAGATTTCTTGGCTTTGAGGTTACAGTTATTGACGACAGACCTGAATTTGCAAACCCTGCCAATCTGCCCGATGCTGATAAAATTATTACAGACGAAATAGGACCCGCCCTGGGTAAAATAAAAAAAGACAGCAACACTTATATAGTTATTGTTACCCGGGGTCATGCCAGAGATGCTGAGGCTTTACGTGAATGTATTGGCAGTAATGCTGCTTATATCGGAATGATAGGAAGCAGAACAAAAGTTGAAAAGATGCATCAGGATTTCATTTCAAAGGGCTGGGCTACTGAACAACAATGGGCAAGAATTCATGCTCCCATCGGTGTAAAAATCAATTCCAGGAGTGTAGAAGAAATAGCTGTAAGCATTGCAGCAGAATTGATTATGGTAAAAAACAACATTAACACGCAGGGTAAAATATAATTTTTATGTATATTTGAAATAAGTGATACTCAATTGATGCTCATCCTTCAGAACCCTCCTTTGTAAGGAATAGAGAAAGGGTGATGATTAGTTATAAAGAAAAGGATGCAATGGGAAAAGCAGGAGATAATTCTTCTATCAGCATAATTCTGCTTGCTGCCGGGAAATCGGTTAGGACAAAAACTCCCAAAATGCTTCTTCCATTGCAGGGAAAAACGTTAATTGAGAAAGTGATTGAAAACTTACAGTCGTCAAGGATACAAAATACCGTTGTTGTACTGGGTGCCTGGAAAGATGAGATTATGGAGAAAATCGGGAATTTACCTGTCAGAATAACATTTAATGAAGAATGGCAGAAGGGCATGCTTGCTTCGGTTATAAAGGGAATCAGGTCACTTCCTGCAGATACCAGTGCTGCAATTATTTATCCTGCTGATTATCCTTTTATTACAGGAAAATTACTGGATGAGATTACTGAGGCTTATTTTAAATCAGGAAAGGGAATAGTGGTTCCTGTATGCAAAGGCAGAAGGGGACATCCTGTTTTGATTGACAGAAAGTATTTCGGTGAAATTGAAAGACTTGATTATGAGCGAGGTTTGAGATTGCTTCTCGAAAAATTCAGCAGCGATATTTTTGAGCACCCAACCGATGATGAAAATATTTTTTTCGATATTGACACAACAGAAGATTATATTAAAGCAACAAAAAAATAATCAGACACATGGAAAAAACAATTCAGTTTACCCTGAATGGTAAAAAGACCTCTGTCACTATTGATCCTGGTCAGAATCTCCTATGGGTTCTCCGGAATCATTTTGGACTAACTGGAACGAAATTTGGATGCGGCATAGGTTTCTGCGGAGCCTGTACCATTCTTATCGATAACGAGGCCGTCAGGTCGTGTCAGCTTCCTGTAAGCGAAGTTGAAGGGAAAAACGTACTCACTATTGAAGGGCTTGCGGTCGATGGAAAACTGCATCCTCTTCAGCAGGCATTTGTTGACAACGAAGCTCTTCAGTGCGGGTTCTGCACACCCGGTATGATAATGAATGCTCTTGCACTGCTAAAAAGGAACAGCAATCCAACCAGGCAGCAGATAATTGAGGCAATGGATGATAACCTCTGCAGATGTGGTGCTCATGTACGTATTATTAAGGCAATTGAAGATGCATCAGTTAAAATGAGAGGAGGGAAGTAAAAATGAAAAAGACAGAAACAAAAAGTACTGTAAAAAACAGAAACACAGGTTTAAGAAGGCGCGATTTCTTCAAAATACTCGGAGGCGGGATAATTGTTTTCTTCTCTCCGTGGGATGCCTTAGAACTGATGGAAATGCCCGCAGAGCAGGCACGGTCACTGCCCAAAGACTTTAATGCTTTTGTCCATATAGCTGAAGACGGAACCGTAACATGTTATACAGGTAAAATTGAAATGGGCCAGGGTATTATAACATCCCTGCCGGTTATGGCTGCAGATGAACTGGACGTTCCGCTTGAGAAAGTAAAACTGGTGTTGGGCGATACGGCATTATGTCCTTTCGACCAGGGCACCTATGGCTCTCTCACCACAAGGAGTTTTGGCCCGGCTATGAGAGCAGCCCTCGCCGAAGCAAAGGGAGTGCTTATGGAGCTGGCTTCGGAAAAGCTGAAGGTGCCTGCTTCACAACTCGTTGCAGAAAAAGGGGTGATCTATGTCTCAGGTAACAAGGCAAAGAGAGTAACTTACGGAGAACTTACCAGAGGAAAAAGAATTGAAAAGTTTCTCGAAGTAAAGCCTCCGGTTAAAGATTATACAAAATTCATCTATGTCGGGAAGTCGTACAAGAAAGTTGACTCTGTAGAAAAGGTTAAAGGCGAGGCAAAATTCACAGGTGACCTTAAACTGCCAGGGATGCTCTTTGCAAGGATACTGAGGCCACCGTCACACGGGGCTACACTGAAATCGGCAGATACCTCTGCAGCTGAAAAAATCGAAGGTGTAAAAGTGGTGCGCGACGATGGACTGATTGCTGTTGTAAGTGAGAACAAAGATAAAGTTGATGAAGCTATAGTTAAAATAAAAGCAGAATATGAATTCAATGAGTTGCCAGTAAACGACAGAAACCTCTTTGAATGGATTTTAAAAGCCCAGACTTCTTCAAGTGTGTCAAACACTGCAGGTGACATAGAGCTTGGCAGGAAGCAATCGGAGCACGTCTTCGAAACTGAGTTTCATGATGTATACCTTGCACATGCTCCCATTGAAACACATACTGCACTGGCGCAATTTGAAGGTGAAAAGCTAACAGTATGGGCATCAACCCAGCAGCCTTTCCCCTTGCAGGATTCACTGGCAAATGAGTTAAAAATGCCGCGCGACAATGTGAGAGTAATTGTTCCGTATGTAGGAGGTGCCTTTGGGGCAAAAAATGCATATCAGCAGGCAATTGAAGCTGCCCGGCTGGCAAAGCTCACAGGAAAGCCAGTAATGGTTGTATGGACGCGTGAAGAAGAGTTCTTTTACGACACTTTCCATTCTTCTGCAGTTGTAAAAGTCAATTCCGGAATCGACAGGGAAGGCCGGATAACTTTCTGGGATTATCATGTGTGGATGGCAGGTACAAGAGGAGCTGAAACTGTTTACGATGTACCAAACCGAAAAACCACCAGCTACAGCAGGGCAAGAAATGCTCCTCCTGTTCATCCCTTTGCCACAGGGCCATGGCGGGCACCCAATAATAATACAAACACATTTGCCAGAGAATGTCAGATCGATATCATGGCAGCAAAAGCCGGAATGGATCCTCTGGAATTCCGGTTAAAAAATCTGAAGGATCAGAAGATGATTGATTGCCTGAAAGCCGTGGCTGATAAATTCGGATATACTCCATCTAAATTTCCATCAGGCAGAGGCATCGGTATAGCCTGCGGAATTGACGCAGGCACATGGCAGGCTACTATGGCTGAAATAAAAGTTGACAGGACAACAGGTAAAATAACCGTTCTGAGGCTTGCCTGTGCACAGGATATGGGATTATGTGTTAACCCTCAGGGTGCACTTCTTCAGATGGAAGGTTGCCTGACCATGGGCCTTGGCTATGCACTTACCGAGGAAGTACTTTTCGAAGGAGGAAATATCAAGACCTTGAATTTCGACACTTATGAAATACCCAGGTTTTCATGGGTCCCGAAGCTCGAATGTGTTATACTTGACAGAAAAGACCAGCCTCCACAGGGCGGTGGAGAACCTGCAATAATTGCCGTTGGAGCAGCTATCGCAAATGCCCTGTTCGACGCAACGGGGGCAAGGATTTACAGAGTACCACTTACACCTACCAGAGTTCTTGAAGCACTCAAAAAAGCCTGAGTAAAATGATGACAAAAAGAACGCCTGAGAAATTTCTCAGGCATTTTTTATTACTTTAATAAAATTCTATTCCAAACCGTGATTAAATGATGCGTACTCCTGCCTGACCCTGTTTATTTCCCTTATTGCAGGTATAAGTTCTTTACCTGCAAGTCTGAATCTATCAGGCTTCTCAGGTTCAATCAGATATAGGCGTGTTCCCGGTTTAAGTCCCTGTTTTATTTCAACCATTTTTTCATTATAATCTCCGGGTATCACAATCTGCTTCAATCCACTCCGTGTATATACAAAAGGTATGCTGTCGTGAGTTGAATGAAGGCATTCAGCCGGAATATAGACAGTATTGTCAATAACCTTAATTATAATTTTGTTGGTAGTAGTCATTGTGGGCCTCAAATCCGGGTCTGAACCTTCTATTTTTATAATTGTTTCATAAACCTTAGTATCTGCATTTGGTAATGTTTCACCGATATTTGCGATACTTGTTATTGTTCCTTTCAGCCTTTTGTTCGGAAAAGCATCCAGCGTAATTTCCACCGGCAGGCCCACGCTTATCTTACTCACATCAATCTCCGATACATAAACTTTTGAAAGCAGAACCGACATATCTGGAATTGTGGCGACAACCCTGTCGAAGGGTGTTATCATCGAGCCTATTCTTCTCTTGTTTCCGAGCTGATCACGTTTGTACACCACCATTCCATCGATGGGAGCCCTAATTGTAAATTCCCTCAGCAGCTCCTCGAGTCTTGCAATTGTTCCTTCGAGCTGTTCAACCTGGAACTGCAGGTTAAGGATATTCTGATGGACCTGTGCTTTCCTTAGTATATATGAACGCTGTTTTTGATCGAGAAGCATTTTTGCCTTTTCGAGGTTTATTTCAGCTTTTCTGATTACGTCGGGAGCCTCATATTTTGAGTTACGGTATTTCATTTCTGCTTCACTGATTAGAAAGATCTGGTTTTTAATATCATCCCTCAGTCCGCTTAATACAACGGAGCTATCGAGTATTCTCAGTTCAAGCTGTGATTTAAGGTCTGTGAGCTGTTCCCTGTACGATTTGAGTGTATTGTCATATTCAGTCCTGTCGAGTTGTCCGATATAGTCCCCCTTTTTCACGATTGTCCCTTCCGGAACCAGGTCTGTTATCCTGAGAGGTGCAAGTCTTATTTCAGTTCCGCTTCTTGCTGAACCCTGTGTTAGCATCGGTGATATCGAGCCGCTTCTGCTGCTCCCACCCCCTGTTACTCCGGCTATATATCCCTGTGAGCCTCCACCGCCTTGACCGCCCTGGCCTCCCTGCATTCTCTGCCCGCCAGTTCCTCCTTCACCTCCCTGGCCCCCCTGGCCACGGTCAAACTGACGCTGCCCCTGCTGCTGCATTTGCTGCTGTCCCTGCTGCTGTTGATGATTCTCCTCCTGTACAACACTCGGAGCAAGTATATCAACAGAATTCTCAGCTATAATTTCCCCTGTTACAGTTAGTGAAACCTCAAACCTGCCCTGCATTGCTTCAGTAAACCAGAAAGAATGCCTCTTAAGGTTTGAAACATAATTAATTACTATCAGCAGTAAAACAAGTGAGGCTGCAACTATACCGGTTGTAATCAATGACTTCTTCATCCTCTTTTTATTATGCTATTTTAAACAAAGACAAATTTACTTAAAAAATCGTGAACCGTAATTATATGAAGGTTATCATTTAACTATTATTAACAACATTATCAGAATTTTTACTCATCTTTATATTAAATCCTGCTTTTGCTCTTAAACAGGTTGACAACAACAGAAAATTATTAACTCAGACAGGCAAAAAACAAGATTTGCTTTTTTTTCTATTTTTTAGACAATTTTCTCATCTATTTTATTTCATTATGACCTTTTAATTTCGGGGTTGCACAAAAAACCTCTGTTTGTTTTCCCCCTGAATCCCTTTTCTCTGTTTATTTTCTTACGATCCCCTTTCCCGTTTCCCTGATCGTCTGACTGGCGTTAGACGGGCACCAGGGGGAATAAGCTTAAAGAATGTACTCACCCCCAACCCCCTCTCTACTTCGTAAAGAGGGGGCTTACCACCCAACCCTAAGAATAATGCCTGATGACATTAAAAGTGTATTGCCAGGAATTCAAATATATTTGAAAAACAGATTATTACAATAGTTTCTCCCCCCGTGGGGGGAAATACAAAGGGGGTCAGTTTCACATGAACAACCGAAATGCATGTATTTCGAAGTCCCGCTTTGCGGGATAAATTCCACGAAGATCCCAATAGCGAAGCGTATCGGGAACTATCGAATTACTATTGAATTACAATTGAATTACCATTGAATTACATTTAAGCCCTCCTGCTAGGGGGGTTGGGGGGTCCCACCTCCCAGGGGGGTGAGTACATAAATACAACCAGAACAAAATATTAAAATTTGTTAATACGGAACATTGTATAATGGGAATAAATAACTTTGGTTAATTGTCTATTTATAAATTAACAACCAAAACAAAAAGATTATGAAAAACAAGGTAATCGGTATTCTGGCAGTTGCAGTTATTGCGGCATTCATAATGCCTTCAACAGTAAATGCACAGGCAAAAGCAAATTTCTCGGGCAACTGGGTATTCAATGCTTCAAAGAGTGATCAACCTCCTGGTGGACAGGGAGGTGGACAGAGAGGTGGTTTTGGTGGCGGCGATTTTGTTGCTAAACAGGACGCTAACACGCTTACTGTCGAAAGGACAAGAACTACCCAGGATGGACAGACAGTAACCACCACCATGAAATACAACCTCGACGGTAAAGAGAGCGTAAATGCCGGCATGGGTGGCAGAGGTGAAAGCAAATCAGTGGCAACATGGTCGGCTGACGGTAAGACACTTACCATCGTTACAACTCGTTCCTTCAACGAAATGACAATGACAACGAAGGAGGTATGGACACTGACAACTCCCACCCAGCTTACAATCACCACTACCACGCAGACACCGAATGGAGAGGTTACTATGAAGAGGGTTTATGACAAGAAATAATTAAAGTCATAAACTTTTTCTTATTTATTCAAACTATAAACAAAAAAGAGGCCTGCAGTAAGCCTCTTTTTTGTTCCTGTTTAACGTATTATGTTTCCTATTCAAAACCCCTTTGATGTACTGTTTTCACAGCCCTGCCTGAAGGTTCATTAAGGTTGCGGAATGATGCATCCCATGCAAGGGCTTCGGGTGTGCTGCAGGCAACCGAAGGTACTGACGGAACTGTTGCAGCAGCATAATCTGAAGGAAAATGTTGACTGAAAATAGACCTGTAAAGATACTCCTCCTTTGTAAGCGGAGGATTAACAGGAAATCTTTCTGCAGCAGACCGCATCTGTGCATCCGTTACTTTCCGGTTGGCTATCTCCTTAAGAGTGTCAATCCAGTTGTATCCTACACCATCAGAAAACTGCTCTTTCTGACGCCATACAACACTCTCAGGCAGAACATCCTCAAAGGTTTTCCTTAAAATCCACTTCTCAAGCCGCCCGTTTTTCACCATTTTGTCTTCAGGATTAAGCGTCATCGCCACCTCGAGAAATTCCCTGTCGAGAAACGGAACACGTCCCTCAACACCCCACGCAGCGAGTGATTTATTTGCCCTCAGGCAATCATAAAGATGAAGTTTAAATATTTTCCTTACTGTCTCTTCATGAAATGCTCTGGCGTCGGGCGCTTTATGAAAATAAAGATAGCCCCCGAAAACTTCGTCGGCACCCTCACCTGTCAGAACCATTTTCACACCCATTGATTTTATGGCGCGGGCAAGGAGATACATTGGAGTGGAGGCCCTGACAGTTGTAACATCGTATGTTTCAATATGATAAATCACATCCGAAATCGCATCCAGACCTTCCTGTATTGTAAATATCACTTCATGATGGACAGTCCCGATATGTTCTGCCACTTTTCTAGCTGCATCAAGGTCGGGCGAACCCTTGAGACCGACCGAAAAGGAATGGAGCCTTGGCCACCACGCTTCCTGAAGATCCTGAGTCTCGACCCTCATTGCTGCAAACTTTCTTGCAAGAGCAGAAATTACCGAAGAATCGAGCCCTCCCGAAAGCAGAACGCCATAGGGAACGTCCGACATCAGCTGACGGTGTACAGCATCTTCGAGAGCCTTCCTCAGACGATGAAGATCAGATGTGTTGTTCTTCACCGCTTCATACGATTTCCATTCCGGATTATACCACCTCTTTTCTACTCCTTCACTGCTCAGGTAATAATGACCCGGCTGAAAAATTTCAATTTTATTACATACTCCTTCAAGGGCTTTGAGTTCTGAAGCAACGTAAAAATTCCCTGACCTGTCCCATCCTTTGTATAATGGAACTATTCCAATATGATCCCGGGCAATAAAATAGACATCTTTTTCACTGTCGTATAATGCAAACGCAAAGATCCCGTTAAGCTCATTAAGAAAATTGACACCTTTTTCACGGTAGAGGGCAAGAATCACCTCACAATCAGACCTGGTTAAGAAATTGTAATCCTGTTTCAGGTTTTTTCTTAATTCGTTATGATTGTATATCTCGCCATTAATTGCAAGGACTAGTTTTCCATCGCTGCTCTTTATGGGCTGGGCACCTGAAATAGGGTCTACTATGGCAAGCCTTTCATGGGCAAGAATAACCCTGTCACTGCTGTAGATACCCGACCAGTCGGGTCCCCTGTGCCTTATCTTCTTTGCCATTGTAAGCACCTGAGGCCTGAGCTCTTCAGGGCTTTGCTTCAAGTCAAACACTCCTATTATACCACACATAGAAAATACGTTTAATGATTTATACTTATTAAATTCTTTTAATAAAATTTTTCAAGCAAATATATTGATTAATTTTATATTTTAAACATTTTACTTAAAAAAATAAATTTTTTATTTTTATAAATCTTCTTTCCACCATCAAAATATATTCATATTTTTGAGGGTTAATCATTTAGTAATGAATCTCACATTTCGAACCATACCGGAAAAAGATGATGTAAAGCGCATTGAAGAAATTGTGAGCTCTACAGGTTTTTTCCATGATTTTGAAACAGAAGTTGCTGTCGAATTAATTAAGGAACGACTGCAAAAAGGAGAAGAATCGGGCTACTATTTTGTTTTTGCAGAGTCAGAAGGCGAAACAGTGGGATATACATGTTACGGACCCGACCCTGTGACAAAATCCACATTTCTGCTTTTCTGGATTGTAACCCATAAAAACTTCATGGGGAAAGGAATCGGCAGCAGGCTTCTTGAGGAGACCCATTCACAGGTAAAGAAAATGGGTGGTACAATGATTGTAGCAGAGACATCCGGACGTGAGCTGTATGCTCCCACCAGAGCCTTTTACAGCAAATCAGGATATATCCCCGAAGCGATTATAAAAGATTATTATGATAGGGGTGATGATAAATACATTTATGTAAAACGACTTGCCTGATTCCTCAAATCATAAATCAATTGCCCATCATATCAAGTACTGCTACATAATAGTCCCTGTCAACTTTTATTTCAGAAGCTGGCTCTTCAAGTGTTATGGTTGTCCATCGTGCTGAAGGATTGATAATCAAAGGCTTCTTATTTACATATATTTTCAAAGGCATATTAAAACCCTGAACACAGTTGTTCCATCTGAATGTCAGACTTTTATCTTTTACATAATACTCAAAAACCGGAATTCTGACGTCCCTCAGATACTGGTCAAAAAAAGGTTTCAGATTCATTCCGGCTTTTTTGCTGATATATTCTTCTATCTGTGAACCATCGACAGTCTGGTGCCAGAACTCACTGTTCAGCCCTCTGAGTATCTCCCTCCATTTATCATCGTCGCCGATGACCTGCCTCAAAGTATGGAGCATATTGCCACCTTTAGAGTACATATCGCCTGAACCTTCGTAGTTGACATTATAAATTCCAACAATAGGCCTGTCGTTACGTATGCTTCTTCTCGTGCCTCTGACATATTCAGCTCCGGCTTCTTTACCGTGGTAATACTCCACAAAGAGGCTTTCGGAATAATTTATAAAGCTTTCATGAACCCACATGTCAGCAATATCTTTGTAGGTGATGCTGTTTGCAAACCATTCATGACCCGATTCGTGCACAATTATAAAATCCCATGAGTCGCCCCACCCGGTGCCACTCATATCTCGCCCCAGGTATCCATTCTGGTATCCGTTTCCGTAAGTAACTGAGCTCTGATGCTCCATGCCCAGGTATGGCGCCTCAACCAGTTTATAACCATCTTCGTAGAAAGGATATGGGCCGAACCAGTACTCAAAAGCTTTAAGCATTAGTTGTACCTGTTTGAAATGCTCCTTTGCCTTCTCCAGGTTATCTCTCAGAACCCAGTAATCACAATCGAGCACTCCTTTTTCTCCATTGAATTTTTCCGAAAAGTGCACGTAATCACCGATATTTATATTCACACCATAATTATTTATCGGGTTTGAAACGAACCAGTTCCATGTTTTTGTCCTGTTCTTTTTGTTTTCTGTAACACTCCTCAGCCGGCCGTTTGAAACATCCACAAGGTTTGCAGGAACAGTAACGCTTATGAGCATACTATCTGGCTCATCGTACATATGATCTTTGCATGGCCACCACAGGCTGGCGCCGTCGCCCTGGCATGAAGAGGCTATGAAGGGATTACCCCTTCTGTCATATTTCCAGGTAATACCACCCTGCCAAGGCGGGTTGGGGGCAATTCTTGGCCTGCCACCGTACTCAAGCACTATGGAATTAATCTGTCCGGCTTCCTGCTTCTTCTCAAGATGAATAAAGTGAGCATTTCCCTCCTGCTCTATTTTAAGCCTCCGGCCGTCTTGTGTGGCTGAAATGAGCCTTAAGGGAGGCTGAAGGTCTATCTGCATCACTGTATGACTCTTAAGCACCCTGTATACCACAGTGTTTGTGCCAGAAATTGTGCTGTCGGCAGGATTTACGTTAATATTCAGATGGTAATAAACCAGATCCCACCATTCCCTTTCAGGGGTTATTGAGCCCCTCAAAGTATCCTGCCTGGTAAATACAGGTTGCTGAGGGAATAAAAATGATTCTGTAAAAATCACTGAAAAAACAATAAAAACAAGCCTTTTCATGAAATCTCTTTTTAGAACTTAACCTCTAATATTTCAAAGTTTAAAAGTAATCTTTCGATTTTAAAATTCATGCTTATAATTTTAAAAATATGCTCTTGCGATTATAACTACCTGAGAATAAAGTCATCCTGGTGGAAATACTATTCCCAATCAATATTTTCAATTGAAATAAGTTTCATTGAATTCACATCCAGAGCAGTAAGATAACCATAATTCATCTCCCTTCCGTAAACACATCCCGTGTCAATTGGTAACACATGCGAATTCTCTTCAACTAATTTTTTAGTATATTCAAGTTGTTTCGGACGATGTCCGTGAACGATTCTCTTCCCTTCAAATATCGGATTTTTGTATGAGAGACGCGACTCCCATATCATCGATTCAGTATCCGAAAAGGGATCTTCAATATCGTCATTAAAACCCCCGTGTACAAAGTAAAAATCACCAACCTTTTCGTAATATTTCAAATTTCTAAAAAAGCCGATATATCTTCTGCTGATTTCAAGCACACTTGTTACGCCAAAGCTCGAAAGAGTGGTCATTCCTTCATTATAGTACCACAACCTCAGCATCGCCGGGTCATCATACGAACCAACCATCATCCATTCATGATTGCCCATAAGAGGCGTAACATCAAATCCTGTTGCAATTAGATCCATTATATAATCTACAACCTCTTTTATCGCCGGCCCCCTGTCAATATAATCACCAAGCAAAATAAGCCTGTCGCTTTTCTTCAGGCCAATGTGTTTGTTAACCAGTTCATAAAATGTCCTGTAACAGCCATGTATGTCTCCTATTGCAATTAATCGTCCCATTGAACTGCTTTATTTCTGGCACCTCTGAATTTCGCCTTAGTGTCGACCAAAATTAAAAACTATTTAATTTATAACTTAAATATTTCTGCAGCAAAACAGGGATTCCTAATACTCAGCCAATTTTCTCCACAAACCTGTCATATAAATTATTATCTTAGTTTCAGTTTTGACAACTGGCATTTTATATCAAAATAGTAAGATTATTTTACATTGCTAATTTATAGTCAAGTATTTCATAATGAATAGAATTTTCATCTTCCCTCTGCTGGCTTTACT
>Ga0208198_1000247_pt1 | contig 65214 bp, 61 predicted proteins | sample AD_JPNTR2_MetaG_FD_184446 | JGI IMG/M metagenome (GOLD analysis project Ga0208198, IMG submission 184446) | Active sludge microbial communities of municipal wastewater-treating anaerobic digesters from Japan - AD_JPNTR2_MetaG (SPAdes) (version 2) | ecosystem: Engineered > Bioreactor > Anaerobic...
TCATCACACTAACTCTTCGAGGGTGAAGGCTCTCCGTCCTTCTTTTCCCAAGTGCTTCTTTGGGTCACTCCCACGGCTCCCCCGTACAGTACTCGGTACTGTACCCACATTAACTTTACTCAGTCTTCAAGAACCTTCAAGAACCGCTCAAGAACTTACGCCTCATGTCATATTTAAGAATACTTGGGCATCGCCGGGGAATACCTAAACTGAGCAATTCTTGAGTTGCTCATGTGCAGTAAGAGCGGAGGCCCTTATGTGGGATTAATTGGCATGTCATTTCAAAAGATCATCTCGCTCTTCTTATATGTCCCTCCGGAAGGGGAAACCGGGCCTTGTGAGGACACCGGAGGAGAATCTGTTGCCGGTCAACAGGAGATACAAGAGTCTCAGCCGGACACAAGATCTCCGCGTCAGCGCACTAAGAACAGGCAAAAAGCCCGATCCCGCCTGAATAGAGTGCGACCGAAACAGCTTGCCGGTCTTACTTGCAAGACGCCATCTCCGATTTCCCCTGGTGTTCTCGGGGCTGAGACATCATCTGAAATCTCTCCTGTAATCGGCAAGATTGACAGTGACGAAATGAAACCCCTTATGAAAAACCTTGATGAAAATCTCAACGCTCTGAAAAAAATCCTTCATTACGGCACTAACGCAGATGTAGTGGTGAGGGAGTTTGATATACCAACTATCCCTGTAACAAAGGCGTCAATCATATTCATAGACGGACTGGCTGGAAGGGATACAATTGACTTCGCTATACTCGAGCCCCTTATGCTCATATCTAATTTGGCTGACAGAGAAACAGAAGACCACCTGGAATTAGTCAAACGAAGATTGCTTCCGGGCAATCAGGTAACAGAAAGGAATAATCTCCGGGCAATAGTCGAAGATGTTCTTTCAGGCGCCACATGCCTGCTTATTGAGGAAAGCGACATCGCCCTTACCATAGAGACCAGGTCTTGGGAACACAGAAGCATAGACAAACCTTCCGCTGAAATGGTAGTGCGCGGGCCTCAAGAAGCGTTCAATGAGACTCTCAAAAACAACCTGGCGCTGATTAGAAGGAGAATGCGCACGCCTGACTTTGTCATTGAGATGCTGAAAATAGGCACACTGTCAAGAGTGGACTGTGCTGTCTTATACATCGAAGGCTTGACCAATCCGGAGTTGGTGGACGAAGTCAAAAGACGAATATCTGAGACTAGGTCAGATCATATACAGGATACAGGAATCCTTGAGCAATTTATAGAGGAAAATCCTTATGTCTTGGCGCCGCAAACCATCTCCACAGAACGGCCGGATAGAATGGCAGCATTTCTGGCGGAAGGATACGTTGGAATCATGCTGGACGGAAGCCCTTTCGCGCTCGTGTTGCCTGCTACCTTCTGGTCGCTCCTTCAGTCAGCTGAGGACTATTTTCTCAGGTGGCCTTTTGGAGCGTTTCTGAGAGCAGTCAGAACCCTAGCCCTTATACTGGCCATATTTCTACCTGCTATATATCTTGCGCTGACTAATTTTCATCCGGAGATGATCCCTACAGATCTGCTCTTGGCTATAGCTGCCACCCGCGAAAAAGTGCCTTTCCCAACTCTTGTTGAAGTGTTGATAATGGAAATCTCAATTGAGCTGATACGCGAAGCGGGCGTTAGAATGCCCGGTATAATCGGGCCTACCCTTGGAATAGTGGGTGCACTAATCTTGGGACAAGCAGCTGTCGCAGCTTCAATAGTCAGCCCCATACTGGTAGTGATAGTAGCTATTACAGCTTTAGGAGCATTTGCGGTTCCCAATTTTAACATGGCTTTTGCGATTCGTCTCTATCGATTCGTGTACATAGTGCTTGCAGCAGTTCTCGGCTTCTACGGCGTGGCTATCGGCGTGTTCATACAGCTTGTAACATATGTGAACCTCAAATCCTTTGGCGTGCCATACATGTCTCCTGTCGTGCCATCTATGCGTTCCAGCGGAGATGCGCTTTTTCGATATCCTCTGTGGAAATCGGAGATTCGCCCTTCTTTCCTCAAGCCCCAACAAGAAGTAAGGCAACCGCATGTATCCCGTGGATGGGTTAAAGAGCAGGTTAAAACCAATATGAACGGCACTTCTCAAGGGAATGGCCTGGATGAGAGCAACAAGGCGGAACCCGAAAAAGCGAAAGGTGAGAGACATGGCAAGTGAAGGGAAGATAGGAACAAGAGAAGCCATAGCTGCAACCGTCTATTTTCTATCTACAAAACTCCTGATATCCTTTCCACAGCACATGGCTGAAATGGGGCAAACCGCAGCCTGGATTGTTCCCATTGTAAGCTTCGCCGTAGCAACCCTGGGGTTTCTCATTATAGTGGCGCTAATTGAACGTTACCCGGGAAAAGGCATTGTGGAAGCAAGTGAGGAAGCGGGCGGCCCCGTATTAGGCCTCATTGCCTCACTGGGATATTTCGCTTTCTTCTTCGCAACTACAGTCCTCCTAATCCGGGAGTTTTCCGAGACCGTAAGCACAGCTTTACTCCCGCGCACCCCGCTTTCGGTGATCATGGCAGTCTTCATCATTGCAACCCTTGTTGCCGTATACAACGGGCTTGAAGCAGTAACCAGGGCTGCATCGCTCGGGATGCCGCTTATTATTGGCACACTCATTCTGCTTAACCTCATGTTACTGCCTCAAAGCAATTTTGACGTCATATTTCCGTTATTTGGGCCGGGTATCTGGAAGCTGATCTACAACGGGACAGTCCATTCGGGAATTGCAGGCGAGGTCATGTTTCTCAGTGTCATAGCAGGACAACTTGACGAAAGACACAAAGTAAAGACTATGGGGCTAATAAGTCTTTCTGTCGCGGCTTCTTTCATGATTGTGTCAACACTGGTCTATTCCGCAGTATTTCCGTACCCTTTGAGTTTACATATCACCTATCCTGGGTACGAGGCGTCAACATTGATATATTCAGGACGATTCCTTCAACACATCGAAGTAGCCTTCGTTTTTCTTTGGGTCATCAGCGCATGTATCCATCTGGCGCTAAGTGGGTACACAGCAACAGTCATTATCCGAGATATGCTGAAGCTCCCGTCTCATAAACCCCTCTTGCCTGCTTTCGCAATCCTTGGCTTCACTTTCGCCTTGGTACCGTCTGACGTCCCTCAGGCTACACATGTTGATTTTATGACAGTGAAAACCTATGGCGGGTTGGCGATATTCGTTATGCCTTTGATCTTGCTTCTAATCGCCAGGCTCAAAACAGGCCCGGGACCTGACAGGAGGTAAACAATCTCTTGCGCTATGCGAAAATCATAGGAATTACCATATTTGTCACGGCATGCGCAGTCATAATCGGGGGATGTTGGGGCAGAGTCGAAGTGGATGATCTGGCATTAGTGATGGCAATCGGCCTGGATAAAGGCGAAAATAACACTGTATATGTCACCTTGCAAATCGCAGTCCCCAGAGCTGTAGCCGGCGGAGGTGCGGAGGGAGGAGGGCCGGGCGCAGGCGGAAGCGCAGCTGAGACAAGCCTCATTACGACCATGAGAGGCAGATCTATCCTAGGGCTTATCGATATGGCAAATGCCTATATAGACAGACGCTTGTCTTTTGTCCACAGCAAACTGCTGGTCATTGGTGAAGACCTTGCCAAGGAAGGTGTGGCGCCTTACATCTCAGAACTCGTACGATTTCACGAGATCAGGAGGACTATGTTTCTCGTTATAGCGAAAGGCACTGCCTGCGAATTCATTACAGAGAATAAGCCTGTTCTCGAGCGGAACCCCGCAAAAAACCTGGAATTGCTTGCACTTGCCGGGAGGAAGGCAGGCCTCATCCCTGCGTCCCAGATTCAGAGGTTTCTAGTGGAAATGCAGTCACTCGGTGAAGAACCCCTTGTAATCCTGGCCGGAATCAATAAAAGACAACCACCTGAGGAAAAAGGCGAGGAGAAAAGCAAGAGCGAGGAAAAGAGTGAAAGCGACAGCCCATCCGAACTTTTTATTCCGATCGATGAATCAGACATCCGCTATGTCGCCGGAAAATCCCCGTCAATAGGCGGTAATCCTGTTGAACTGCTGGGTGCAGCAGTCTTTAAAGGAGACAAGATGGTAGGAGAGATCACAGGAGAAGAGGTAAGGTACGTTCTTTATCTCCGCGGAACATTTAAGCAGGGCATTACCGTCGTACAGGATCCTTTCACACAAGATAGATTTGTTGCTGCAGACTTACGACTTGCTCGGCCTACACAAATTCGCGTAAAAAAAGATGAAGGCAAGTTTCACGTCACAGTCAACATTGCGCTCGAAGGAAGCCTTATAGGAAGTCAAGGCAATGAGAATTATGCGGATCCGAAGGTGCTTAAGACTATTGAAAAACAGCTGGTCAATGAGATAGAAAAAGGTTGTGAGGACATTATCAGGAAAGCCCAAAATGCATTTTTGTCTGATATTTTCGCGTTCGGAAACAAAGCCAGACACCTGACTATGACATGGCAGGAATGGCAGGATTTAGGCTGGCATGAAGAGTTTCCCCATGCAGATGTTACCGTGACTGTAAAAGTAGAGTTACGCAGGACCGGCCTGCTCTTCAGACCTCCACAGCCTTTGGTAAACTAGACTCAGCCGGCAGCTTGTAAGGAGGACGGAAGTGAGATTCAGCGCAGTAATCTTAGTAATGACGGCGCCGACGATAGTTGCCATTTACACAATCAGCTTCGGCCTCTGGCTCAGGAAAAGCGGGAACACTCGAGGGGCCATAGGTGTATTCATTATTGCAGCAATTTGCTTCCTGGCCCCTCTGGCTCTCCTGATATTCAGAGGATAATCCCAGCGTCTCATCGCGCCCGCAAACGGTCCAGTTCATCAAAGAGTTTATCGTTAAGCACACGAATATAGGTACCTTTCATGCCTAAAGAACGGGACTCTATTACGCCCGCACTCTCAAATTTGCGAAGCGCGTTCACAATGACAGACCTGGTGATACCGACTTTATCCGCAATCTTGCTAGCTACGAGCAAGCCTTCTTCACCGTTGAGTTCTTTGAAAATATGTTCAACAGCTTCCTGTTCAGAGAAAGACAGGGTATCTAAAGCCATCTGAACTGCAGCCTGTTTCCTTGCCTCCTCTTCGACCTTGTCCGCTTTTGAACGCAGAACTTCCATTCCAATGATTGTAGCAGCAAATTCTGCAAGAATCAGTTCGTCGTCTTCAAATTCCGGCTCGAACCTAGCCATCACAAGTGTAGCTAGCCTATCTCCGCCTGCATAAATCGGAATTACTGATATCAGAGCGTCTCCAAACGGGCACCGGCTGTCTGTATCGAGGAAACATTTCCCTTCATCCTGCCGGAGATTGTCTGATGTTTCAATTATCCTTAAAAGCCAATCCATGCACTCCTTGGGAAAAGCCTCCCCGTTACCCACGAGATGGGCAACTACATCACATTCGAAGCTCTCCATCGTCGCATATCCCAGCAATTTACCTCTACGGCTTACTAAATAGATATTCGCCCCGATTTCATCAGACAGTATTCCCGCGAATTCCTTGAAGTTCAGCAGGTGATCTGTAGACTCCTGCACAAATCGACTGAGCCTTCGTGATTTTTCCAATAGTTCTCTCATGAATACTACCTCCTTTAGCTGCCTCCAGGGCTTTGCCCTCTCTTTGATGCTTCAGACCTTAATTCTCCGTCCCAGGCTTGTCCGGCCCAAAGGTTAGAGTCATCCGAACCCAAGTGTAGCGTCGAAATTCGTGCAACTCGCCAAACCATTCCGAGGCAAGGATGCCTACTCCTGGCAAGCGCTTACAAGATAAACCTGCTCAAATCCCTGTTACCGACAATATCCCGAAGCTTCTCTCTGACATATTCCCTGTTAATTGTAACCTTTTTCTCAGTTAAGTCGGGGGCGTCAAAAGACACATCCTCAAGAAGCCTCTCCATCACTGTGTGTAGTCGCCGCGCACCGATATTCTCAGTCTCTTCATTAACCTCGCTGGCAATGGCTGCAATTTCGTCTATGGCATCCGGCGTAAATACAAGCTCAATACCTTCGGTAGCCAGAAGCGCAGTGTATTGTTTAATCAGGGCATTCTCAGGCTCACAAAGGATACGCTTGAAGTCCTCTTTCGTAAGACTTGCCAGCTCCACCCGAATGGGGAATCTTCCCTGGAGTTCCGGAATAAGGTCTGAAGGCTTTGACACGTGAAAAGCGCCTGCAGCAATAAATAATATATGGTCAGTCTTTACAGGACCATACTTCGTTGCAACTGTGCAACCTTCGACGATAGGCAGGATATCCCGCTGCACTCCTTCCCTGGAGACATCCGGGCCTGCGCCTCTTTCCTTGCCTGCTATCTTATCCAGTTCATCTATGAAAACGATCCCTGTTTGCTCAACACGGGCGATTGCTTCTTGTTCAACTTCTGCCATATCAATAAGTTTTTGTGCTTCTTCCTGGGCTATGATTTTTCTGGCTTCTCTTACCGGAACCCGCCTGCGCCTGGTCCTCCCTGGAAAAGCGCCACCAAAGAGGTCTTGCATGTTTATGCCCATCTGCTCTACCCCTGCGCCACTAAAAACTTCAAGCATCGGGGGGGACTTATCTTCTACAGATACCTCAATAATAGTGTCCTCCAGTTCTCCCGCAATAAGCTTGGCTCTCACCTGCTCCCGCTTGGCTTCAGTTTCTTCCAATCCCTTTCGAAAGGCGTCATCATCTCGTTGAACACCGAATCCCCCCATAAGCATAGCAAAAGGGTTTTTGTCAGATTCCCGGGCGGGCATGGGAACCATAATATCCAAAAGCCTGTCATTGACAACAGCTTCAGCCTTATGATAGACCTTTGCCATCTTCTCAGACTTTACCATTCGAATGGCATTCTCCACGAGCTCTCTGATAATCGAGTCTACGTCCCTTCCTACATACCCAACTTCAGTGAATTTCGTGGCCTCAACCTTAGTAAAAGGGGCATTCACCAGCCTTGCCAGCCTACGGGCAATTTCAGTCTTGCCTACCCCTGTAGGTCCTATCATCAGGATGTTTTTGGGAATCACTTCATCTCGGAGAGACCCTTTAAGATTCAGCCTGCGATACCTGTTACGAAGCGCAATTGCCACTGACCTCTTCGCCTGATCCTGCCCAACGATAAATTTATCGAGTTCCGCCACAATTGCACGGGGTGTCAGTTCAGAAAGCCCCTCCACATGTAAGCCCCCTTTCCCGTCTTCTCTCATATCTCCTCACACAAGATCTCCTCATTTGTATATATGCATATGGAAGAGGCGATTCGGAGCGCCTCTTTTGCAATTTCACCGCAGGGAAGGTCAGTATGACGAATGAGGGCTTTCGCTGCCGCCAGGGCCATAGGACCACCTGAACCTACAGCAGCGATACCGTCATCAGGTTCGATAAGATCTCCATTCCCTGAAATGACAAGTAGATTAGACTTATCAGCCACAACCAAAAGAGCTTCAAGCCTTCTTAGGGCACGATCGAGGCGCCACTCCTTTACCAACTCCACCGCTGCTCTCGGCAGGTTTCCATGGTACTCCTCAAGCTTGCCTTCAAACCTTTCAAACAGTGCAAAAGCGTCAGCCGCAGTCCCTGCAAAGCCGGCTACGACCTTGCCTTCATGAAGCCTTCGCACCTTTCTTGCCTTGTGCTTCATTACCGTGTTGCCTAGGGTAACCTGCCCGTCTCCGGCAACAGCTACATGTTCACCACGCTTTACCGCAACTATCGTTGTAGCATAAAACCCCTGTTTCACCGGGCCTGCCTCCTAATCACGCTGTGCTATGCCCTTGGATGAGCCTTATCGTAGACTGCGCGAAGCCTTTTCCTGGTCATATGGGTATAAATCTGAGTCGTAGAAACGCTGGCGTGCCCTAATAGTTCCTGAACAGCCCGAAGATCCGCTCCGTGATCCAGGAGATGAGTAGCAAAAGAGTGTCTTAAAGCATGGGGGCTGATCTTCTTGTCGATAGAAGCCTTTTCTATGTACTTGTTCACCATGATTTGAACTGCACGCCGAGAAAGCCTTGTTCCATTGCAGTTCAGGAAGAGGGCCCGAGACTGTCCTCCGGACGCAAGGCTGGGCCTTCCACGCTCTAAGTAGTTAATCAAGGCCTCTTGCGCCTTCAAGCCTATTGGAACTATCCTCTCTTTGGATCCCTTTCCGTAAGCCCTGACAAAACCAGTAGTGAGATCAATGCTGTCAAGGTTGAGACTGACCAGCTCCCCGACGCGGAGACCTGCAGCATAAAGGGTTTCCAGGATCGCCTTGTCACGGAGCAAAAGAGGCGTATCCCCCGATGGGCACTCAAGTAAGGACATAACCTCATCCTCGCGAAGAAACGACGGTATTCTACGTCCTTCTTTCGGGGTTCTTGTGCCTTTTACAGGATTTTGGGTGATAAGCCCTTTCTTGCAGAGATAAGAAAAAAAGGCTCGGACAGCCGCAAGCCTTCTGGCAATAGTTCGCTTGGAGTAACCCCTTCTTTGAAGATCAGCCAGATAGGCCCTGATCTCGAGATGGGTTATGTCAGACGGGCTTAAGTTCTCCTTGTCTTCATGGATATTCTCGATAAAATCTATAAATGTCCGGATATCATGGGCATACGCGCAAATTGTGTTAGATGAATGCCCCTTCTCAACAGAAAGATACCCAAGAAAGCCATCAACCTCATCAGTCAACACAAATACCGCTCCCTTACGGAGAACACAACATTACGTCCGCCAGACGAACTCCTTTATTGTAAGAATTGTATCACAATCATAATTTTTAATCAAGTCAACATCGGATGCTTTTCTCGAAATCACGCGTAGTTTTCAGAGAAAATGCCGCAATAGCTAGTCTATCAGCTTTTGTCTGTCGTTTTGTGTCGAGCTTCGGCAGAATCCCGAAGTTGGCGTTCATAGGTTGAAAGGCATCTGCCCGCTGGGTGGAAACATAGTCACAAAGCGCACCTATAATTGTCTCTTTTGGAAACCGGAAGGGAGGCAACCCCAGTACAAGCCTTGCTGCATTTACTCCGGCAACAAGTCCTGACGCTGCAGACTCCAGATATCCCTCAACTCCGGAAATCTGCCCTGCGAAGAAGAGGCCATCATCATGTTGGCACTGTAGTGTAGGGAGGAGGATCTTGGGCGAGTTGATAAATGTGTTTCTGTGCATCACCCCGTATCTTACGAATTCAGCATTTCCTAAGCCGGGGATCATACGGAAAACCCGACGTTGCTCATCCCATGTAAGACGCGTCTGAAAACCCACAAGATTCAAGAGAGAACGCGATACATTCTCAGGTCTTAATTGCACTACCGCATAGGGGCGCTTTCCCGTACGCGGATCTCTGAGTCCGACCGGCCTCAAGGGCCCGTAGGCAAGGGACTCCCTTCCTCGCTTAGCCAAAGTCTCCACAGGCATACACGCTTCAAAAACCTTCATGTCTTCGAATTCGTGTAACGGCGCGGTCCTTGCAGAAACCAGTGCGTCATAGAAGCGGTCATATTCTTCTTTTGTCATAGGGCAGTTGAGATAATCATCACCGCCTCTACCGTATCTGGAGCCCCAAAACACCCGGGACATATCCAAAGACTCTAAGGTCACGATGGGAGCTACCGCATCATAGAAGTATAGACTGTCCTCACCTGTCAACTCGGCAATCGACCGGGCAAGTCTTTCTGAAGTCAGTGGCCCGCTGGCGATTATGCATGGCCTGTGAAGAGGAATCGAAGCGACCTCTTCCCTTAATACACAGATATTCGGAGACCTCCTGATGTACGAGCTGACAAGCCGTGAGAATCTATGCCTTTCCACTGCCAAGGCAGACCCTGCAGGAATTCTGGCCCCCTCCGCGCATCTCATGATTAAGGACCCAAAGATTCGTAGTTCCTCTTTAAGAACACCCGACGCATTTCGAAAACTGTCAGACCCCAGTGAATTGGAGCATACAAGCTCTGCCAAGTCAGATGTGGTATGAGCAGGCGTCATCATGCACGGCCTCATTTCCACAAGACTGACCCGTATATTCCTCCGAGCTATCTGCCATGCAGCTTCACTGCCTGCGAGCCCGCCGCCGACAATCACAACACCTATGTCATCTGCCAATTCGCCAACACCTGCCATCATAAAACGCCGGAAGCCGGAGATCGCTTGGGTTCATCAACAGTGGGTTCATCTTCTCGAAAGTCACACTCCTCCCTGACACATGCGAGATAACCGTTCTTGCCGCCTCGCCTCACAAGAAATGCCCCGCATTTAGGGCAAGACTTCTTAACCGGCTTATACCACGTGGTAAACTTGCACTCAGGATACCCGCTGCATCCATAGAATTTTCTGCCCTTTTTCGTCTTTCGCTCAACTATCTCGCGATTGCACCGAGGACAAGTAACACCCGTTGAGCGGAGGATTTTCTTAGTGAACGTGCATTCAGGATAGCCTTGGCACCCAAGGAACGCGCCGAATCTGCCGTGCTTAACTACAAGGTTACGGCCACATTCGGGACAGAGCTCATCTGTAACTTCCTCAGGAATCTTCACTCTCCCGACATGTTTCTCTGCCTCATCCACTGTTTTCTTGAAAGGCTTGTAGAATTCGTCTATGACGTTTACCCACTCGAGTTCACCTTCGGCAATTTGATCCAACCTGGCTTCCATCTCAGCTGTAAATGCCACATCAACAACATTCGGATAGACCTGATTCAGAACATCCACCACAATAAACCCGAGTTGTGTTGGGTGAAATCTCTTATCTTCAAGGACTACATAATCTCGCTTAAGGATAGTGTCGATAATAGGCGCATATGTGCTGGGCCTGCCTATACCGTTTTCTTCAAGAGCCTTCACAAGCGTAGCCTCACTGTAGCGTGGCGGCGGTTCAGTAAAGTGCTGTTTATCCTCGACTCTTACCGGAAGCAGCCTTTGGCCTTCAGAAAGCTCAGGCAGGGTCGGGTCATCCTCTTCAGTGTTATCCGTCCCTTCCTGATATAGCACGGTAAACCCGGGGAACTTTACCCGCTGGCCTGTGGCTCGAAACAGATAGCTCTTAGCCTTGATGTCTACACGGACAGTATCTAAAACCGCTGATTCCATTTGACTTGCGAGAAACCTATCCCAAATAAGCTTATACAACCTATACTGGTCATTTGACAGTTGTTTCTTCAAGTCATCCGGGCGACGCGTAACCAACGTAGGCCTGATAGCCTCATGGGCGTCCTGACTGGTAGCCTTCTTCTTGTACCGCCTGGGCCTGTCAGGGACATAATCCTTCCCGTACACGTCCTTAATGAAAGACCTGGCGGAAGACTCAGCTTCAGCTGCGACCCTGACTGAGTCAGTTCGAATATAGGTTATGAGGCCTGTTGTGCCCTGAGGACCGATCTCCAAGCCTTCATATAGCTGCTGCGCAATTTGCATGGTCTTTCGTGCTCCGAATCCCAACTTCCTCGAGGCTTCTTGCTGGAGCGTGCTTGTAGTGAAAGGAGGCTGAGGATTCCGCTTTCGTTCTCTTTCAAGCACTTTAACAACTTCATACTCCGCGCCTTCCAAATCCTTAAGGATTGACCGGGCTTCATCGGATGTGGCAATCTCTATTTTCTTTCCGGCTTTCTTCAAGAGTTTGGCGGGAAACTCCGGACAGTCAGCATCCGCCTTTAAAAAGGCGGTAATTGACCAGTACTCCTCACGTGTAAAAGCCTGGATTTCCCTCTCTCTGTCGCATATCAGCCTTACAGCCACTGACTGAACCCTGCCTGCAGACAGTCCTCTGCGAACTTTTTTCCACAGAAAGGGGCTGAGAGTATATCCGACAAGCCTATCGAGAATTCTCCGCGCCTGTTGAGCGTAGACTCGCTCCATATTGATAGGCCTTGGATTGATAAGGGCATCCTTTACCGCTTTCTCAGTAATTTCATGGAATTCAATGCGGCAAGAACTACCGACGTCAATCCCCAAGGCTTGTGACAGGTGCCAGGATATTGCCTCTCCTTCACGGTCAGGGTCAGTTGCTAAGAGCACTTGGCTTGCCTTGTCAACCAAGCCTTTAAGCTCACGGATAGTATCGCTCTTGCCTCGAATAGTAATGTAATGAGGCTCATAGTTGTTTTCCACATCTACCCCAAGCTTGCTCTTGGGCAGATCCCTTACATGACCCATGGAAGCCTTCACTTGGTATTTTCCACCGAGCAATCTCTCGATTGTCTTTGCTTTAGCAGGTGATTCTACAATAATGAGACCTTTTGACATTGTTACACTCCCCTAATGTATAGCCTCACTGATTTCTCTGATGCGCATCGTATATAAATCATGGCATATACTCACTTTTTCAGCAAGTATCAGCTAAGGCCCATCTCTTCAGGCACACAGCGTCCCGCTGAAGTTGCATTTTTCATAGCGAGAGTTAGTTTCTGTCGCTTCTCCTTCTTAAATACCGAGGCGCTTCTTTGTGTCCGTGCCTGTCAAGACCGTACATATCCACCTGTAACCCGCGCTGCGACACCTTTCAATTCCAGTTGGACTAGGGCCAAAGTGACTGTTTGCGCCGAATGTCCTGTCGCGATTACTATATCATCAGTAGACACAGGTAAAAAGCCTAATTGAGCCAAAACTCTCTTCTCAAGGGAGGAAAGACTCATCTCGCCGGAACTATCTCGTAGATTCCGTTCCCCTCCGGTTGGTATCCCAAGTTCTTCAAGGATGTCATCGATTCCTTCTATCAGTGTCGCGCCCTGTTTAATAAGATTATGAGTGCCCCGGGAAAGGGGATTTCCGATTTCGCCTGGGACGGCAAAGACTTCTCTCCCTTGCTCCAGGGCGAAATCCGCAGTAATTAGCGCGCCGCTCGTCTCTCCCGCCTCCACTATAACAACACCGAGGGCCAGTCCGCTGATAATTCTATTGCGTCTGGGGAAGTTTTGCCGAAAAGGACATGTGCCAAAAGGGAACTCACTTATCACCGCCCCGTTTTCTCTTATCTCCTCAGCAAGTTCCTTATTTTCAGGAGGATATATCACATCAATGCCGCTGCCCAAGACAGCGACGGTCCGCCCCCCTCCGGCAAGAGCCCCTTTATGTGCAGCTGAATCTATACCTCTCGCCATACCTGATACTACAGCGAGTCCTTCTTCCACTGCATTCTTCGACAGATGCCGGGCTACCCGGGTTCCATAGTAACTCGGCTTCCTAGAACCCACAATTGCTATGGAAAACGCGTCAGAAGGCAGGACTTTTCCTAAAATATAGAGCGCAGGAGGCGGATACGAAATATTCAATAGGGCATGAGGATACAACGGATCATTCTTGGTAGCTATTTCCACACCCAATTCCTCAGCCTTTTGAATCTCTTGCATCAGGGCTTGTCCGTCGCAAAGGGACCTGATACGCCTTGCAGTCTCTTTGCCGATCCCTTTCACTTGACGCAGTTCCTGCTCTTTGGCGCCTATTGCAGCTCGCGCTGAGCCGAATGCCCGCATAAGATTGGCGAACCTCTCGCCTCCTACAGTGAGTATAGTATTCAGTGCAATAATGCATTCTCTCTCCTCCATATGCCACACTCCGGCGCGTCACCCGGCGCAGTCAGGCGTTTAAACACCGAAAACCGGCATTCTATAGCCAACAGCCTCCGCTACATGGTGCGCTTGTATTCCTTCGCTTCCTTCAAGGTCAGCGATAGTCCTCGCAACTTTCAAAGTCCTTGTATACGAGCGGACTGACAGCCCAAGCTTGTGCATTGCAGAATATAGAAGAGTTCTGGCGTCCTTCGTCGGTTTGCAGTAGGTCTCAATCTCGCCTGACCCCATCTCTGCATTGCAGCGGACCGGGGTCCCTGAAAACCGTGCAATCTGTGCATCTCTTGCCTTCATTACTCTCTTTTGGATGTCCATGGATCTCTCTCTGTCTTTTGATTCATGAAGCTCATGAACCTCAACTTGTCCCACTTCAACATGAAGATCTATTCTATCAAGCAGTGGCCCTGAAAGCCTGTTAAGATATCGTCTCACCGCCCCGGGCGAACACGTACAAGAGGAAGAACCTCCAAGATTCGCACTTTTAAAACACAAACAGGGATTCATAGCTCCCAAAAGTATGAATCGACTGGGGAAAACACCTACACCCCCAACTCTTGCCACAGTCACAAATCCGTCTTCCATTGGCTGTCTGAGAGCCTCCAGCGCGTGACTGCCGAATTCGGGAAGTTCATCAAGGAAAAGGACTCCACGGTGGGCAAGAGAAATCTCGCCCGGCTTCGGAATGCGGCCCCCTCCGATGAGCCCTGCGGGAGAAATTGTGTGATGGGGACTACGAAAAGGCCTCCTGGAGATTAAGCCATTACCTGCAGGCAAAAGCCCCAGAGCGCTGTACACCTTAGTCACTTCAAAGGCCTCATCCCATGATAAAGGCGGGAGGATCGTGTGAAACCTTCTGGCCAACATAGTCTTGCCTGAACCCGGTGGGCCTACCATCAAGACATTGTGACTCCCTGCAGCAGCTATTTCCAACACACGTTTCGCGTGTGTCTGGCCTGCTACATCCGCAAAGTCCACATCCTCGGCACGGACAGATGACAGATTAATGTTTGTCCTTCCCGCTCTCTCTATACGTTCGACCCCGTTTAAGTGTCTCACTACGTCCCTGAGCGTCCCTACTCCGTATATATCCAACCCGTCAACCAGCGCAGCTTCGCCTACATTAGCCTCTGCCACTATCATCTCGCAAAACCCCTGCTCTTTTGTGGCAAGAGCAATTGATAGCGCACCCGGTGTTCCTCTGACATTCCCGTCCAGGGACAACTCGCCCAAGAATACGCAGTCGGCAACCTTCCCCTTATCAACTTCTCCGATAGCGGACAGGATTCCAATTGCTATGGGCAAGTCAAAACCTGCGCCTTCTTTGCGTATCATGGCAGGCGCCAGGTTTACGGTTATCCTCCTTAGCGGAAACTCGTAACCGGAATTCCGAAGAGCAGCCCTAACCCTCTCCCTGGCCTCGCGAATAGCGGTATCAGGCAACCCCACTATCTCAAAGGAAGGTAGCCCTGATGACACATCAACTTCTACATAGACTAAATATCCATCGATACCGAGCACAGCGCCGCCGGGGACTTTCGCCAGCACTAATCTCACCTCCACCCATTGAATGCTCCTTTTATTTGCTCCACTCTTTCTGCTCCACCCGGCAATACGTCAATAGCCAATACATCAAATCTTATCTTACTCCCGAGAGCCCCGCATTTTTGAAGATATTCAGCAGCTGCCTTCATTATCTTCATTTGCTTTCTCCGGGTAACCTGCTCTACAGCTTTTCCCAACCGCTGACTCCTTCTGGTCTTGACCTCGATAAATACGATAGTGTCACCGTCTTTGGCAATAAGGTCAATTTCTCCGAACCTGGAACGGAAGTTTCTTGAGACAATAGAGAACCCCAGTGCCTCCAGGTACCGCACAGCTGTGTCTTCTCCTCTGAGGCCTATCTCTCTATTTGATTGCCGCACTTTGCACACCCCTTTGGAGTATGTCTCTTGCTATGGCACCTTAAATCCTTGCCTTTTTCCCGGTAACATCAGGGTGACAGAGGTTGCGTTCCGGGAACGGCCTGCTTCCGGACGCGGTGAAGAGTCATGGCGCATGTTCACACCACTACTTCTTCGAGGCACCCCGATTCTCCTTCCATATATTGGATTAACACGTTCGGATGAAATTCTTATCACACATCAAGATCAAGGGTAAGGTTTGAGTGTTTTAGCAGTAGCTTTCTTGTGAAGGATTTTCTGTGGATCGGACAAGGTCCATGCATAAGAAGGGCTTCTAAATGCTCCCTTGTGCAATACCCTTTGTTTGTCGCAATACCGTACTTGGGAAATTTCTCATGCCATACCCGGCACATTCTATCTCTCGTGACTTTAGCGATAATGGATGCAGCGGAGATGCTGTGAGATATAGCGTCCCCGTGAATAAGCGGTGTCTGTGGAATCGCAATTGGAATTGACTCTGCGTCAACTAAAAGATGGTCAGGCGGAACGTCCAGATCCTCTACGGCAAGTCTCATAGCGAGTCTTGTCGCTTGCCGAATATTAATCTTATCTATCATCACCTCGTCCACAATCCCGATACCCCACGCCAATGCTGTACCGGTAATAACTTCATATAAGGCTTCCCGCCGATTTGCAGACAAAGTCTTCGAGTCACGAACACCGTCAATAAATGTTCCTTGCGGCAAAATTACGGCAGCGGCTACCACAGAACCTACAAGGGAGCCTCTGCCGGCTTCGTCTACTCCTGCTACCTTCTGAAGGCCTTCCCGCCACAATTTCGTCTCATAATCCAATCGATGGTTGTCAGGCATATCCCGGATGTCGGTACAGTCGCTCATCAGGTCTTATCTTCCAATCTGTCATCTACTGCAGGATCCAAGGTTACCCTCCCAAGGAGTCCTTTCCTGAACTCTGATAACACTATTGTCGCTGCCCGGGAAATATCTACTATGCCCCCTGAACCCAGACAACCCCGCTTCTCCCCTATCAATTGCAGAATCGTGTGACCGTCTTCGCCTTCTATATCACTTAGCTTGAAACGTGCGGTAAGGGCATTGCAGGCTTTGTCCCGAAGCGTCTCAAGAAGGTCTTCCGCTACCCGGATTTCATCAAAACATTCTTCCGCAAGGGCACCGGTAGCAGCAAGCTTAAAAAGGTCCTCAGGATTATCCATTCGAGGCGACAGGACACCCGGCATATCCAGAAGTTCGATGGCTCTGCCTACTCTTATCCACTGTTTGCCCCTGGTAATCCCCGGCTTCGCCCCGGTCTTTGCAGATTTTCTTCCGGCTATCCGATTTATCAGTGAAGACTTCCCCACGTTAGGAATACCGATTACCATAACCCTAAAAGGCCGAGGCCTCCGCTCACGACCTGCAAGCCTCAGCATAAGCTCCTCCGCCAAGCGGGAGATACCGGCAACTACATCTTCAACACCTTCGCCTGTCTCCGCATTCACAGCATAACAGTCAAGCCCGTCAGCTCTTAGAATTCTAAGCCATGCCTTCGTCTCATTAGGATCAGCCAAATCACGCTTTGCCAACACCACCACTCTGGGCCGGTTTTCCGTGATGCTCTTGATGTCAGGGTTCCTGCTTGTCCTGGGAATTCTGGCATCAAGGACCTCTATAACCAGGTCTATCCCAAAGAGGTGTTGTTTCATGGTTCGCTTGGTTCGCGCCATATGACCAGGAAACCACGGAAACTTCATGGCTTCACAAGATGCGCCTCAGGATTCCTGATAAGGCATATTCTGCCCGGAGGCCACCAGATAAGACTCGCTTTCCCCACAATATTAGCAATTGGGACGAACCCTACATCAGGATACCTGGAATCGTCACTGTTGTTTCTGTTATCGCCAAGCACAAAGTAGTGGCCGTTCGGCACTGTTTTCGGCCCGAAATAACCGTAAGTAAGGTCCATGGTATAATCCTCATTAAGGGCAATCCCATTGAGAATGACAAATCCGTCCCGGACTTCCACCTCATCGCCGGGAACACCGATAACCCTCTTGATGAATCTGCGCTTTGGGTTTGCCGGATACCTAAAGACCACAATCTCTCCGCGTTCAGGCTTCCTAAGTCTGTACACAAGTTTGTTAACAAGGAGTCTCTCACGATTATGAAGGCTCGGCTCCATGCTGCTCCCCTCTACCACGAAAGATTGGGCGATAAAAGTGATAATGAAAGCAGCAATCACAATAGCGACGGCAAAGGCCTGGACATACTCGATGATCTCTGCCTTTATTTCAGCGGACAGAATGGGCCTTGCCCCTGTTTTGGCCATTACTTCTTGCTCATTCGGCCCAATACCAGACGCCTGGCATGTATCGCAGCAGGTATTCGCCTCTTTGCCTTCACAGTGTTCTACATCATCGTTTCCTGATTTCGAACCTTCAGATTTCAGATCCGGGTCTCCTGGAATCAATTCGGATTTCACCTTCTCCTCGCTTCTTTTACCCGTGCGCGCTTACCTACACGCTCTCTTAGGTAGTAGAGCTTTGCTCGGCGTACCTTGCCGTAGCGTGTCACCTCAATCTTGTCTATCCTTGGGGAATGAAGCGGAAAAGTCCTCTCTACCCCTATGCCTGCTGACACCTTTCTGACGGTAAAGGTCTCACGGGTGCCGCTCCCTCTCCGGGAAAGCACAACCCCTTCGAAAACCTGGATTCTCTCCCTTCCGCCTTCAACTACTTTGACGTGTACCTTGACGGAATCCCCGGGTTCGAAATCAGGGATGTCATCACGCAACTGTTCCTGCTCAATAATGTCAATCATATTCATTTTCGGGATCCTCCCTCGTTAAGTCAGCCAATTGCTCCCTTTTAATATCATCAAGCAACCTAAGATCTTCACAGCTCAAAGAAGCTCGGGAAAGCAAGTCAGGTCGCCTTTTCAGTGTCCTGGCGAGGGCTTGTTTCCTTCTCCAAAGTCTGATCTTCTCGTGATCCCCTGAGACTAAAACGCAAGGCACACCCATCCCCCTAAACTCCCTCGGCCGCGTATACTGTGGATAGTCCAAGAGCCCGCCTTGGAATGATTCACTGATAAGCGCATCCTCACTCAAAACTCCCGGCACAAATCTCGTCACTGCATCCACCAGAACCATAGCAGGCAATTCCCCGCCTGTCAGCACATAGTCTCCAATGGATATCTCGTCAGTCACAAGTCCCTCTCTGCAACGTTCGTCTATTCCCTCATAGCGCCCGCAGATTATTATTATACTCTCTTCCTTAGCCAAGCGCCTAACCATATCTTGATTTAGGGTCTGCCCCTGAGGAGTCATCAAGATAATCCTTGAAGGTCCTCCTCCGGTTTCCTTGAGGACATGTTCAGTTGCGGCGAATATCGGCTCCGGTTTCATAATCATGCCGACTCCGCCTCCGAAAGGATAATCATCGGTTACCTTGTTTTTATCCACTGCAAAGTCTCTTATGTTGTGAATGTTTATCTCCACAAGTCCTCTCTCACGAGCCTTCCCGATAATACTCCCGGAAAGAGGCGCCTCAAACATCTCAGGGAAAATCGTGAGTATATCAATTCTCAAATTACACACCTACTCGAGGCCTGGAATGAGATTCACAGTCATCGTGCCGAGCTCAAGATTAATATCTTTCACTATCTCCCGCACCGCGGGTATCAATATGTTACCCTGTCCGCCTGACTTAGTCTGCTCGCGGGCAACCTCATAGACATCGTTTGCCGTTCCACTGATCACCTGGACAACCTTGCCCAAATACCGCCCTTCGGTCGTCACAACCCTCAAGCCCTCAATCTCGAAAACGTAGTAATGACCTTCAGGCAACGGAACGAGTTCTGATTTAGGAACTTCAAGCAAGGCGCCGCGAAGAAGTTCAGCGTCATCTATCGAGTGGATACCTACAAGTTTCAGAACAATGAACCTCTTGTCAAGCCTTGCGTTTTCAACCTCCAAAACCCTGGCCGCGCCTTTCTTGGTTGCCCACAACCTCGAACCGGGTGAGAATTGCTCCGGAAAACCGGTAAGGGGCAAAACCCTTACCTCGCCACGATTGCCCTGGTAAGTAGTTACCTTCCCCACAGCAACGAAGTCTCCAGGCATTTCGTTCACCCGGAACTTACCCATTAAACAATCTCCACCGTAGCTCTCTTTCCGTGTCGCGCTGAACAAGCGCGAACCAGAGTTCTTATGGCTTTCGCGGTTCTGCCTGATTTCCCGATAAGCTTACCCTTCTCATCCGGATTGCAGGAGACCTCGTATACAGTGACTCCTTCTTCATCAGTTACATCCACCACAGAGATCTCTTCAGGATGATCCACGAGATTCTTTGCAATGTATTCCACTAGTTCTTTCATATAGCGTCAACTCCCCCGGAAGCTTCAGTTGTCTCTTTGATTAAACCTGCCCTAACAAGCACGGATTTTGCAGATTCTGTGGGGAGCGCGCCCCTATCCAACCATGCTTGGGTTTTTTCGCGGTCAACCTCAATAGTCGCAGGTTGTGTCCTGGGATTATAGTGCCCAAGGATCTCAATAAACCGCCCGTTTCTAGGAGAGCGGGAATCAGCCACAACAATCCTGTACGAAGGCTGTCCCTTAGCTCCGGTCCTTGCAAGCCTTATTCTAGGCGCCAATGTCGTCACCTCCTGTTTCCCAGCATTGCTTCAGTGATAATCTTATATCCGGCTTAATCTTAATCCGGCGCGTTATTGCATGAAAGGAATCATCCCTTTTCGCATGGCTCGACGCCCGGCTTTGCCTCCCCCGCCAAATTGCTTTAGGAATTCCTTAACTTGGTTGAATTGGCGTAGTAGCGCATTGACATCTTGGACTTTGACCCCGCTGCCCCTTGCAATTCTCCTTCGTCGGCTCCCGTTAATAATCTCGGGGTTTCTCCGTTCCTCGGGCGTCATGGAACTTATGATGGCGTCCACTTGCCTGAGACGCTTTTCATCCACCTTCATATCGCCTACACCTTTGATACGGCCCATGCCTGGAATCATTCGAAGGATCTCATCTAATGGGCCCATTTTTTGCATTTGCTCCAATTGATCTTGAAAATCCTCCAAGGTGAAATTCGCGGTCTTCAACTTTTCCGCGAGCTGAGCCGCCTTAGCCTCGTCATAACTCTCCTCTGCCTTTTCAATAAGACTGAGGATGTCGCCCATACCCAATATGCGGGAAGCCATACGATCCGGATGAAAGGGCTCTAAGGCGTCCATTTTTTCGCCGACCCCAACAAACTTTATGGGCTTACCTGTCACCGCTCTTGTGGATAACGCTGCGCCTCCCCTAGCATCTCCGTCAAGTTTGGTCAGAATAACCCCGGAAAGCTCTAATCGTTCGTCAAAGGAGGATGCCACATTCACGGCGTCCTGACCGGTCATAGCATCTACCACAAGAAGAACCTCATGCGGCAAAATCGCCTTCTGCATACTACAAAGCTCAGCCATGAGTTCCTCGTCTACGTGGAGTCTGCCTTGGGTATCCACAATCACTGTATCGCAACCTAGGGATTTTGCTCGTTCCACACCTGAAGACGCGACCTTCACCGCATCGTCACCTTGATGAGTGGCGAAAACCTCCACACCGGTCGAATCCCCGAGAATCTGAAGCTGTTTTATGGCTGCAGGCCTCCAAGTATCAGCTGCAACCAATAACGGCTTCCTACCCTGCTTCTTCAGGAGGCGCCCGAGTTTTGCGCAAGTTGTTGTTTTCCCTGAGCCTTGGAGTCCCACAATCATGATGACAGTAGGAGGCTTCGGCGCGAACTGGATCTTTCTTTCACGCCCGCCCATGAGCTCCGTAAGTTCTGCGTTAACTATCTTTATTACCTGCTGCCCCGGAGTAAGGCTGGCTGCTACCTCTTGCCCTACGGCTCGCTCACGGACTTTCGACACAAAATCCCGGACAACTTTGAAGTTCACATCTGCTTCCAGCAAAGCTATGCGAATCTCCCTAAGGGCCTCGTCTACGTCCGCCTCACTTAACTTGCCTTTCCCTCGCAGCTTGCGGAAGGTTTCTTGAAACCTCGCTGTCAAGTTTTCGAACATGAGGTCAACCCCCTTTTACTCACGCAAGTAGTATACACTTAGCGACTGGGAGCGTCAACTCAGTCCGGACATCCCGACCGGTCCGGGTCGTGGAAAATAGCGTCAGCAAACTCTCTTGGATTAAAATCCCGAAGATCCTCAATCCCCTCGCCAATCCCGATAAGCTTTACAGGGATCCCTAAACTGTCCCTTATTGCCAGGACAACGCCACCCTTCGCAGTGCCATCCAGTTTTGTTAAGACTATGCCGGTGACTTCCACTGCTTCCTTGAATGTTGTAGCTTGACTAAGCCCATTTTGGCCTGATGTAGAGTCAAGAACAAGCAAGACTTCATGAGGAGCTCCGGGAATCTCCCGCTCAACAACGCGCTTAATCTTCTCCAGCTCCCTCATGAGGTTTACATGGGTGTGGAGCCTTCCTGCTGTATCAAGAATCACGTAGTCCGCCCCTCTGGCTTTTGCAGCTTGGCAAGCGTCGTAGGCTACTGCAGCAGGATCTGCACCTTCTTCGTGGCGTATGACCCTGGCGCCCGCTCTCTTACCCCAGATTTCCAGCTGATCAATGGCAGCAGCTCTAAAAGTGTCAGTCGCTCCCAAGATAACCTGGTCGCCAAGTTTCCCGAATCTATAACATAGCTTGCCAACAGTTGTAGTCTTACCTGTCCCGTTGACTCCCACAACCATGATTACAGTAGGGCCTTCCGCCGCTTCCGCAAGAGGTTCAGGAGGTCCCAGATGTGTGACGATTTCCCCCTTTAGTCTTGCTAAAACCTCTTCCCCGCTTAAAGCCTTCCCCTGCCCGCTTTCTTTCAGACTTTGGGACAGCCCTGAAAGCAGTTGCCCTGTAGTGTTAACACCTACGTCGGCCTGGAGTAATATAGCTTCCAGCTCATCAAGAAACTCTGAATCAAAAGTAGGGTGTCTCCTTACCAAGGACTGCACCTGTCCCACTATGCTCGCTCGGGTTTTCGTCAGCCTCTCGGAAAGGGAGGCCAGCAGCCCTTTAGGTTTGTTATGCGAATTATGATTTTGGATTGGCTTCGTGAGCCCATCTCTTACGTTCATTCAGAAAGTTCACACCTTTACTGTTAAGCTGTCTCTTGGCGAGGATATGATGCCGCATCCTCCAAATTAAGTGAAACAAGTTTTGACACACCGGATTCCTCCATGGTAACTCCATAAAGAGCGTCAGCACTCTCCATCGTGCCTTTTCTGTGAGTCACAACAATAAACTGCCCTTCTTTGGCTGTATCCCGCAAAAGATCCGCGAACCTCCCGACATTAGCCTCATCCAGCGCTGCATCTATCTCATCCAGAATACAGCAGGGACTAGGACGAACCTTAAGAATTGCAAATATAAGGGCTATTGCGGCTAAAGACCTTTCTCCTGCGGACAGAAGCGTAAGGTTTTGAAGTCTCTTGCCCGGGGGCTCTGCCACAATCTCAACCCCGGGAAGTCCTCGGCCTTCCGAACCAACCAAAATTAAGTCAGCAGTCCCGCCTCCGAACAGTCTTGAAAAAAGCGTCTTGAATTCTCGCCTCACTGCATCGAAGGTTTCCTTAAAGCGTCTTTCGCTCTCTTCATCGTAGCGCTCGATAATTTGCCTAAGGTATTTCACGGCGTCCTCAATATCATTAAGCCCTTCTTCCAAGTATTCCTGTCTTGATTTCATGGATTCGTATATCTCAATTGCGCCAAGGTCAACAGGTCCTATGGCATCTATCTTATCCCTAAGCATCAGAATTTCTTCTCTTACATCATCTCGATCTTTAATGTTTTCATATTGCGTAAAATCCACCTTTTGCTCTGCCTCTTCAGGCGTCATTCGATAATTCCTCGCAAGCTCATCTACCATATGACGAATTCCTTCAAGAACCTCAACCCTTCGAAGACGATGTGCGGTTCTTTCTTTCTCAAGATCCTCAAACGTTGTCTGAAGAGTCTTCATAGCCTCTTCTTTCTCACTGATGCTTCGGATAGTCAGACGGCGACGGTCTCTTATCGACGCAAAGGTCCTCTCCAGCTCAAGTCTATTCCTCCGGAGCATGTCAAGGCGATCCTTACCTTCGTTAAGTCTCAGGCAGGTCTCGGATATGAGGCTTCTGATTTTTGCCATCTCCTGGCCGGTAGCATCAACTCCGGAGGTCAGTTCAGAAATGGAAGCTTCCATAGCGGAAATCCGGTGCTTCAGATTTTCAGCCTCTTGGCTCCGAGATGCAATTCTCACTTTGGTCTCGGTAATGTCACGCATAGCCTCATCACGCGCGGAAGAAAGCTCCTTAAGTCTCTCGGAAAGTTTCTCCCCCCTTCGGGACAACTCCTCGCGGGCTACGGTAAGCTCTTCAACCCTTTCCTCCAGCCCCTCTCCGATATCATTAGGAGATATGATATCCTCATCCTCTTGATATTCCAGCTCAGAACGGAGCATGTTCACCCGGAGACGGGCTTTTTCCAACTCCTTGCGTCTTTCAGCCTGCAGAGCTTGGAGCCTTGCGGTTTCGAGTTCAGTCTGTCTCCATTCTGAAGTCAAATCTGCGCAAAGCTTTTTGAGGTCCCGAATCATGCCTCGTATCCGTTCCGTCTCTTGCATTACTCGTGATCCTTCCTCACGCAGATTCTTCTCCTCAAGTTCCAAATCACTGAGGCGCCGTCTTACCTCCAACAACCTCCTGCCCTGCCTTGCCGCCCTGCTACCGCCGGAAATCGCCCCTCCGGGGAAAATGATATCACCGTCAATTGTCACGATTTTTAATGATCTGTCCAAAGCTCGTGTTGCCATGACAGCCACATCAAGATTATCTACAACCAAAATACGGCCTAACGAAAACTCCACTGCCTTTTTGACAGATTCATCATAGGACACAAGCTCGGACGCAATCCCAAAAACACCCGGCATCCTCAGGATATGACGGTAAGCGGAGGGGAATCCGGTAGGGCGAATAAGGTCAAGCGGCAAGAATGTTGCTCTCCCTAATCCACGTTCCTTCAGGTATGCCACTGCAGCTGTTGCATGGCTTTCTCGCTCTACCACAATATTATGGAGCGACCGTCCTAACGCGGCTTCAATAGCATGCTCATACTCATCAGGGACTTCAATGACATCCGCGAAGGTTCCAATAACCCCGCCAAGCTCATCACGCCGGGCTGCAGCCATGACAGCCCGAGTTCCTTTCGGATACCACTCACCTTTTTCTTCCTGCTGTCTACATGCCTCAAGCTCCAAGGCTTTGGCATGGATTTGCCTTTCCAGATCCCTCAGGACTCCATAGACCTTTTCCAGCTCGTCTTCGGCATGTTTCAGTTCTTCTTCTGCTTCGACTATTTCCTGAGACAGGCTGCCCTTCCTCGCGTTCAATTCAGAAAGACGCTCCCTGTCCCGTTTCAGTTCAGAAGAGGTGTTATCGAGTTCTTGCTGGGCTTGTTCCAGTTGTTGCCTATCCTTCTCAATCTGACGCTCCTTTGCCTCATCCGCCATCTTCTTTCTGGCCAATTCATTCTTAACTTCAGCCAGCTCCGAAAGGACTTCAATAATGTCTGCTTTGAGGCGTTCCTCTGCCTCCCTCTCTTGGTTCAACTCTCTCGTGAGGCTCTCCTCGTAAGATTCCTTGGCTTTGAGATATTCCTTTGCCTCTTCAAGTTCAGCGGTAATGCCTGCAAGAAGAGATCTCTTGCTCTCAAGTTCCGGCTGAGAGCAAGAGAGGGCTGCCATGTTCCTCTCGTAGGATGTTTCAAGGGATGTCAGCTGATCTTCCAAGCCTGCCAACCGTTCAGACGCTACTCCAACCTTACCTTCGGTTTTTTCTATCTCCGCTCCCAACCGAGTTGCCTGAGAGTGGATTTCGTCACGGGCATCCTCCAGTTCAGCAAGGCACGTTTTTTCATGCAGGAGCTCATCCTCCAGCGCATCTTGCTCCTTCATCAAATCACCGAGCCTGGCTTCAACAAGGGTTAGCTTGTTCCAAAGGTCATCCTTGACTTTGTCCAGCTTCTTAAGTTCAGTTAGGGTCCGGCTTATCTCAAGTGTTGACAGTCGCTGACTGTAACTTTGAAACTTTCGAGCTTCGTCTGCCCTTTTCATCAAGGGTTCAAGTTGCCTTCCAAGCTCCGCTACAAGACCCCTGATGCGCTCCTCGTTTTCCCCAACAGCCTCGAGCCTTCTTTCTGTTTCGTTGCGGCGAGTCTTGTATCTATGAATCCCTGCAGCTTCCTCGAAAAACGCTCTGCGTTGATCCGATCCCGCAGCCAGGATCGCATCAATCCTGCCTTGCTCGATAACAGAGTACCCGGCTTTCCCGAGCCCTGTATCCATGAAAAGGATCTGAATATCTCTGAGACGGCACGGGACCCCTGATATGAGGAACTCACTTGCGCCGGACCGATAGACTCGTCTCGTAACTTGAACCTCCAGGAAGTCAATGGGAAGGTAGCGGTCGCTATTGTCAAATACCAGCGTAACCTCGGCAAACCCCAAGGGTTTCCGCTTGTCGGATCCGGAAAAAATTACGTCTTCCATTTTGGAGCCGCGGAGCGTCTTCGCGCTTTGTTCTCCCAAGGCCCACCTGATTGCGTCAGCAATGTTGCTTTTCCCTGATCCGTTGGGGCCGACAATCGAAGTGATACCCGGGGAAAACGCAAGCTCCGTCTTGTCTGCGAAGGATTTAAACCCATAGACTTCCACACGCTTAAGGTACAACCAAAATCACCCTAGTTCCAATATGGCACCGTCTGTCGGTACTCGACAGAGCTTCCTCATATAAGCGTAGACAAGCCTAAATGAGAACCGACAAGACCGATAGTCTCAAGGCGCAATCGTATTGTATCACAGCATAACCCAAAAGAGAATGTTACTACCAGTGCCCTGAGGTTCAAGGCATGGGCTTGGAGGAAAATCAGAGGAATAACGGAATCATAGGCTTACATTAATCTTCAAATACAGATCCTCGCGTTTTCTTATCCTTCGAGGAATTTCAGGATGAGTCAGTGAACCGTATTTTCCGAGAATCCGTCTTAGCTTCCCTTTGACACGAGTACGAGCGTTATCAACAGCCTTGAGATTAAGCCCTATAGCACGGCTAATCTCACTTGTCGTATACCCCTGACGCAGGAGGACGGTTACAACATACTCCAATACAGAAAGATAATCTCGTAAGACTTGCTCCACCTGCATGTCCATCCACTTGTCTTCCAAAACGGTTTCAGGATTCAAAGAATCCCCTGCAACTAAATCCAGAATCGGACGACAGTTTTCTCCATCCATAACCGCATACAAGGACAAGGCCTGGTTAAGCGGTTTATGCTTCCCGCTGCTATGCCTACGAAGGCTGTTGTATACTTTACGGATGATGCAGAGATATGCGAAGGAACTGAACTTGACTCCCGGCCGTTCAACGTCATATTGCCGGATAGCCTCCACGAGACCGAACAGGCCCTCTTGAGTGAGATCCTCGAACTCCAATCCGGGCACTCCGACAGCTGTTGTCTGGACGATATGTCGCACCATTGGCAAGTACTTCCGTACCAGATCGTCCTTAGCCGGTTCCTGCCCTTGCCGTGCTCGCCATAACAACTCGAGATCCAAGTCTTGGTTTGTAGCGGACATGTAGAGTCCTCCTTGACCGATTCATACTGAATTTGCTAAATGTATACTATCGGCCAAGGAATAATATTCTTCCAAAATCGGACACGCCGCCTTTATTAGTGGCACAGCCTGCCTCCACGGAAGCGCTTGCTCCTTTGAAAACAGGCTGTCGGTCCAAAACCGGTCCCAAATTATGAGAAAGCTAACAGCGACTCAGTAAACAGTTAATACCCACAAAATTCTCTCTTTGGTACTACCTTGGTTCAACGATGAATTTTATTGCGGTCCTCTCCTCCCCGTCGATTGAAATCTCGGCGAAAGCTGGAATGGCTACAAGATCTATCCCATTTGGCGCAACAAACCCACGTGTAATCGCTATCGCCTTAACAGCCTGGTTCACAGCCCCAGCTCCAACAGCCTGAACTTCGGCAGACCCCCTCTCCCTGAGCACGGCAGCCAGGGCGCCCGCCACCGACTTGGGCTTTGACTGCGCTGACACCTTTAGTACCTCCACGCCTTCTACCTCCCGCTCCCAGGTTTTGGACCATGAGCCGCATCTCCTATATCAATATTCAACATCATCCTAAAAGATCCTCTGTTATGCGGAATTTCTCGATTATGTCGGGAGATTAGTCGAATAAGATTGAATCCAGCGCATCCTCGGCCGCGGCTTGTTCAGCTTCTTTCTTGGTTTTTCCTACCCCGTGGCCTATAGCGGTCTTCTCAGAATATACACATACGGTGAAAATCTTATCATGATCGGGGCCTTCTTCTCTTACCACTCTATACTCGGGAAGGAACTTCCTTTCCTTTTGAAAGAGTTCTTGCAACTCTGCCTTGAAGTTTCTGAAACCATCCTCTTTTAAGCACTCTTCCGCGTCAATCATATCCAGCTCAAGTTTATCCACAACGAAGTCTCTCGCGGCATCAAGTCCTAAATCTAAAAAAACAGCACCGATAATCGCTTCAAACGCGTCTGCAAGCACGGAAGGCAACTCTCTGCCGCCTGTCACTTCGAGACTATGGCTAACCATGAGAAACCTTGACAAGCCTAGACGAGCTGCTGCGGAAGCCAAAGATTTTTCACTGACAACCTGCCCGACTATTGCTGAAAGCTCTCCTTCAGCCAAAGTAGGATGTTTCTCAAAGAAATACCAAGCGCACGTCAGCTTTAGGACAGCGTCGCCAAGAAACTCGAGCCTCTCATTTCCGGCGTCAGGACCTCCGCCTTCAAAAGAACTATGGGTTACAGCCTTCTTCAGCAACTCTTGACTATGAAAAGATACTCCGAGAACACGTTGTAACTTCAGCAAATCACCCGTTGCCAAATCCTCCTTACGGCTTCTCCTACTTTTTTGCCGGGCCATTTAACGATCCCTTGTTCATTTAAGAAATCTCCTTGTCACAATAACCCCATTGTGCCCCCCGAAACCAAAAGCGTTACTCATAGCTACGTCTACATTAGCATTCCTTGCAAAGTTAGGCACATAATCCAGATCACAATCCGGGTCAGGCTCTTTGTAGTTTATCGTCGCCGGAACCATTCCGGTCTCTATTGCAAATATACAAGCAGCAACACCGCAAACACCGGCAGCGCCTAGCATGTGTCCGGTCATGGATTTAGTGGAGCTCACCATCAACTCTTGCGCGTGAAGACCGAACACCTTTTTTATTGCTGTGGTCTCACATCTATCATTCAGCGGAGTGGACGTTCCGTGAGCATTGATGTAATCAACATCGGCAGGTCTGAGCCCGGCATCATCCAGCGCTCTACGCATGGCTAAAGCTGCACCCTTACCTTCAGGGTCCGGCTCCACAATGTGATAGGCGTCATCACTCGCTCCGTATCCGACAATCTCCGCGTATGGGTAGGCTCGTCTTGCAAGCGCATGTTCCAATCTCTCAAGGACCAACACCAATGCGCCTTCACCCATAACAAACCCGTCTCTTCCCTTATCAAAAGGACGGCACGCCTCTTCCGGCTCATCATTCCTCTGGGACATAGCCCTCAAGGCACAGAATCCTGCAAAGCCGGCCGGGGTGATGCTGGCTTCAGCACCTCCTACCAGCATGATGTCAGCGTCGCCTCTTTGAATAATTCGGAAACCCTCTCCTATAGCATGCATAGAAGCGGCGCACGCTGTTGTGACAGTGAGATTAGGCCCCCTTGCGCCGGTGAGAATGGCGATTTGCCCTGAAGCCATGTTAGGAATCATCATGGGGATGAAGAAAGGACTGACCCTTCTTGGACCATAGGAATGCATAAGCTTCACCTGGTCCTCGGTTACCTCAATCCCCCCGATGCCGCAACCCATCACAACGCCTGTTCTATCCCTTGTTTTTTCGTCAATGGAAAGCTTGGCGTCTTCTATGGCCAGTCTTGCAGAGACTGCTGAAAACTGTGCAAACCTGGCAAGCCGGTGGGCTTCCCGCTTGGACATGAAATCCTCAACTTGAAAATCCCGAACCTCACCTGCCATCTGAGTCCTATAGTCGTCCGGCTCAAAAGCGGACACTCGCCTTATACCGTTTCTCGAGGTCAGGAGGCCTTCAAAGAAAGCCTCTTTCCCTATGCCAATGGGGGTGACCGCTCCGATGCCGGTCACCACCACCCGTGGTCTCATATCCTCACCCCACACCATTTCGTGCGCCTTTCCCATGATTTTGGATTAATTGTCTCTTATTCTTCGGATTCTTCCAGTTGCTCCATGATGAAATCAACAATATCCTGAACTGTGGTATCTTCCGCAAGATCAACATCGAGAATCCCCAGGTCGAACTCTCTGTCCAGTTCATCCCCAATGCTCATTCTTGTAGCAGAGTCAGCATAAAGGTCATTCATGGTAGCGTCAGGCGTTACAGAAGCCTCGTCTACCCTGGCCTCCCTGACTACTATCTCTTTTACCTTAGCAAAGACCTCCTGTGCTTTCCCCTCAAAACCTGCCATTTTTTTCACCTCCCTTAACTCAAGTTTATAGTGTTCCCAATCCGAGGTGGCTACATTGCCAAGCCTCCGTCTACACACAAAACCTGGCCTGTTATGTAGCATGCTTCATCAGAAGCTAAGAATAGGCAAGCTTCTGCCACATCCTCGGCGCAGCCTGCCCTTCCCAAAGGCACGCCTTGTATGAGTTTTTCTTTGACTTCACAGCCAAGCTCCCTTGTCATACCCGTATCAATAAACCCGGGGGCAATAGCGTTTACAGTAACTTGGCGCATGGCAAGCTCCCTGGCAGCAGCCTTGGTAAGGCCGATTACGCCTGCTTTTGACGCAGAGTAATTTGACTGACCCGGATTGCCAAGAACACCTGCCACAGACGAGATGTTTATTATTCTACCGGATCTCTGTCTAAACATCCTCTTGCCGACTGACCTCATAAAATAAAACACTCCGTTAAGGTTTACCTCCATGACTTCTTTCCATTCCTCGTCTGTCATTCTGATGAGGAAGTTATCACGTCTGACGCCTGCATTATTTACCAGAATGTCTATATGCCCGAATTTCTTATGGATCTCGCCGATGGCCTCCTCAACACAGGCAGGCGAAGAAACATCTACACTTCCCGCCACAGCGCTGCCACCTTCCGCAATAATCTCCTGTGCAACTGTCTCCGCGGTCTCGAGATTTCGTCCCGCAAGCGCTACAACATACGCGCCTTCTCTTCCGAACGCCTTGGCTATCTTAGAACCAAGACCGCCTGAAGCCCCGGTGACAATCGCAACCTTATCCCTCATCCTCATACCCTGTGACCCCCTTGAGAAATCTCAAGACATCATCGACCTGAGTGTTGCCGTCTTCTGCGAAAGTTTTGGCTTGAGGTTCAATTTCGCGGATAAGTCCTGTAAGGACTCTCCCGGGGCCTACTTGAACGAAAACGTCAGCGCCCAAGCTCCACATTTCCCTCACACAATCCTCCCACAGAATAGGCTCGGAGATCTGCCTTGCCAGCAGTTCTTTGATTCTTGCCTCGGACCGAGATACCTTGCCGTCAACATTCATAACTTGCGGGACATGGGGCTTCCGGAGCGTTACCTTTTCAAGTTCGCATTCCAGCGCGGATCTTGCAGAGGCCATCAACCTTGAATGAAACGGCCCACTGACCTTGAGTGGAATCACTCTTCTTGCACCTTGCGCCAGGCAGAGCTCCTCCGCCTTTTTGAGGGCGGCCATATCCCCTGATATGACAACTTGACTGGGAGAGTTGTAATTTGCCGGCTCAACCCATCCAACAGACCGGGCTGCCCCGCATGCCAAAGCGACCTTCTCCTTGTCCAATCCTAAAACAGCAGTCATTCCACCTGCCCCAGGCGGATAAGCCTTTTCCATCAGTTGGCCGCGGATATTCACCAGTCGCACCGCATCCCCGAAGGATAGCGAGCCTGATGCCACCAACGCTGAGTATTCACCTACACTGTGGCCGCATACTATATCAGGAGTAACCCCTAAGGATTTCATCACAGCGAAGATTGCGACAGATGTTGCGACAATTCCCGGTTGAGCGTTTCTCGTCAGGGTCAGGTCCTCCTCAGGCCCGAAAAAGCATAGCTCTGACAGAGGAAATCCGAGAGCTCTGTCCGCCTCTTCAAAAACCTGTCCGGCCTCTTCATAATTGTCCGCCAGAGCCTTACCCATGCCGACCCGCTGGCATCCTTGCCCCGGGAAGACAAATGCCACCTTCTTGTTTTCCATGTCCAATACCTGACACCGTCCTAAACAACCCGGATCTACATGTTGCCGCTATCCGGTTGCCCTTTGTTCCACTTAAGTATTACCGAGCCCCACGTAAGACCGGCGCCGAACCCTACCAACATGACCATGTCACCGTTTTTCAGTCTTCCGGACCTGGCTGCCTCGTCAAGGGCTATAGGGATAGAGGCGGCCGACGTGTTGCCAAGCCTTGCAATATTCGAGAAGACTTTGTCCTGTGCCCCAAGCCTCTCAGCAGCAAGGTCTATTAACCTCTGGTTCGCTTGATGGGGAATGATATAGTCTACATCTTCTTTTTTCAGATTGGCCTTATTCAGCGCCTCGACAGCAGCTTCTACCATTACCCTTACGGCAAACCGATAGACCAGATTCCCCTTCATTTGGATGTAATGAAGCCTGGAATCCACTGTCCCGTGGGACGCAGGCATCTTGGATCCGCCGGCAGGAAGGACTAACGCGTCACCGTGGGATCCGTCAGATCTTAGAACACATTCGATTATACCTTCACCGAAAGCGCAAGGCCGGATGACGGCAGCCCCTGCACCATCTCCAAATAGTACACAGGTGTTTCTGTCTTCCCAATCCACAATCCTAGAGAGAATCTCAGCCCCAATTACAAGAACATTATCATACCGGCCGGAAGCCACAAGTTCGCGGGCAACGGAAAGAGCGTACACAAATCCTGTGCATCCGGCGCTAATATCGAAAGCGGCAGCGTTTTTGGCTCCTATTTCTCTTTGAAGCACACATGCGCATGACGGAAATATTGTATCAGGTGTGACTGTAGCGACAATAACAAGATCAAGTTCATCGGAGGTCATGCCTGCGTCATCCAGCGCTTTCAGAGCTGCTTCCTTTGCCAGATCAGACGTTGCCGTTCCTTCAGCTGCTATGCGCCGCTCTTTGATACCTGTGCGTTCCACGATCCACTCATCACTGGTATCCACCATTTTCTCCAAGTCAAAGTTGGTTAGAATTCGTTCAGGCACAGCGCTTCCTGTTCCTGCTATACTTGCCCCTCTTAGATAGGGCGCCCTAGTCTTCACGGTTATCTCTCCTCTCAGAACCGCCTCGCGCAAGACGAGTGGCAACAGCCTCGATGACATTGCCCTCCACAGCAGCTTTGGCAGTTCCTATAGCGTTCTTAATCGCTTTGGCTCGGGAACGCCCATGAGCAATGACTGTAATCCCCCCTACACCAAGAAGCAACGCGCCTCCATACTCTGAATAGTCCATTTTTTCGGCAAGGGATTTGAGGGCAGGTCGCATGAGAGCCGCCCCTACCTTCGAAACAAGGCTTTTCTCTATAGATGCCTTCAGTATCTTTACCATGGCCTCTCCTACGCCCTCAGCCAGCTTCAGCACAACATTCCCGGTGAAGCCATCGGTAATTACCACATCTACCCGCCCAAGCGGGATGTCTTTCGCTTCGATGTTACCTACGAAATTGCAGCCGGCTTTACTAATCAGCTCATACGAAGCAACTGTTAACTCAGTGCCTTTCGTAGCCTCCTCTCCTATGCTAAGAAGGCCGAGCTTGGGGCTTCCCATTCCCATGATTTGCCTGGCGTAGGCATCCCCCATCAAAGCAAAGCTCAACATATGATGGGGTCTACACTCTGAATTCGCACCGCCGTCTATCAACAGAGAGTAGCCTTTCGTCGTAGGGAAAACTGTGCAGATGGCAGGCCGATCTGCGCCGTCCAATCGTTTTAACCTCATAATTGCGCTTATCATCGTAGCGCCGGTATTGCCGGCAGATACCACTGCATCCGCATCACCCTGTGCCACTAGGTCACATGCGACCAATATCGAAGATGAGCGCATTCTTCTTACAGCATCCACAGGGTGGGACTCATCCATTGGAATAACTTGCCCTGCATGTACAATAGAAAGAGGAAGATCCCGCAGGCCTGCCTTACTGAGCTCACTCTCGATAGCGTGCCTGTCTCCCACAAGTATGACTTCAACGTCCAGTTCCTCTGCAGCAAGACACGCCCCTCGCACAATCTCTGAAGGCGCAAAGTCTCCCCCCATTGCATCAAGGGCAATCTTCAATTCAAATCCCCTCCTTGAGTCTCACCGTATCCATCAGGTTCGTCCACTGCAAACACAGCGAATTCTCCGGTGAAAACGTCCTCATGGCCTATTTTCGTCGTAACTTTCACTACATGCCGTCTACCGCTTCGGCTTACGATTTCCGCTTTTGCCACCAGTCTTTCTCCTGCTTTGACCGGCCTAAGGTACTTGACAGTGGCCGTGCCGGTAAGCGCAATCTCAGCGTCTACAAGCGCCACAGCCAATGAGTTTGCCTGAGCGAAAATGTGATGCCCTCTGACAATGGAAGTCCGCTGAAATGCCATATCTTTATCGGTCTCAAGCACAGATATGCCTTCTTGCCCCAGCTTTACATGGATTAGATCTCCGATGACTTCGCCTGTTTCCACTGATCTTACTTTATTCGTTGCCTCTTCAGCTAAACGCCTGGTGCGCTCGCGAGACTCAGGAATTCCCAGTTCAAGCCTGTCCAATCGTATAGTCTGTATACTGACTCCGAATACACAAGCAAGCTCTCTGTCTGTTATAAACGGATCATCCTCTATAACCTCGCGAAGTCTTTCGAGCCTCTTTGACTTTTTTTGCTTAGGCTTCACATCTCATCAACTCTCATTGCCTTGCTTTATCAGTGCGGAACATGAATTATGACCAAGTCTTAGTAGCAGATACTAAACTAAGTATATATCGATTCCTGCACTACTTGCAAGAGAAAATGAAAGAGAAAATGAAATATCGACTGCAAAATGACAAAAGGCCGTGCAAGGAGCTACCGGCCTTCAAAGAACAAATGATGGATTACCGAACGGGAATTCAACCTATACTATGCTCTCTTCTTCTTCTTTCCTTCGACGACCATGACCTGCCGTCCGTCATAGTAGCCACACTCTGTGCACACTCTGTGCGGTCTCCTTAGAGCATGGCACTTCTCACACTCAATGAGCTTCGGCGCTTCAATCTTCCAATTTGCGCGACGTTTTCGTGTCCTCGACTTACCGAATTTCCCTTTAGGATTTGCCACTTAAATCTCACTCCAGTCACTAGAACTAGTCTTTATCCTAACTCTTGTAGAGCTCTGCAAGGGGCGCAAGACGGATATCGCCTGATTCATCTGAACATGAGCACTCACCGTCATTCAAGTTCTTGCCGCAAACATGGCATAAACCCCTGCACTCACTGGAACAAACAAGCTGAATAGGGATGGACAACGCCAAGAGTGAGTTTACTTCCTTCGAAATATCTACAAAATCTCCATTATATGTTAAAACCTCATCTTGCTCGCTGCCTTGCCCGGACGAAGGTCTATAGGGCTCTTTGCAATACTGCTCCTGTAATTCCGTCTCAACATCAAATATGAACTCTCTAAGGCATCTGTGGCATTCAGCCTGAAGCTTCGCCCTGGCCTTCCCTTGAACAAGAATGCCGCTATGCCCGGTAGAAGTAGCTTTAGCAACAACATACACCGGTGTTACCGGCTTGAGGGTTGTTCCCGCTATCACCATCGGATCCAAAGGCCCTTCCAGTTCTACGTCAATGCTTGCGCCTTTTATATCCTTTATCGTAGATACATCTATTCTCATGAAAGCACTCCCCTGTAAGACATATTGAATTATAGAACAGGGATTAGTTTGAGTCAAGAAAAAAGAGCCTCCGCCGTAAGCCGCCGATTAGATTCCGGCAGCTTCCCTCACACACTTTTGGTGCAAAGGGCAGGACTTGCGGGAATTGTGAAGCTTGCTGCCAGCGAAATGCAGGCAGAAGTGGCCATTGAAGTTGTTGTTGCCAAGACTCTGCCCCCCGTGGGGCATTCCATTCATGGAAGCTGCTATACTGCGTCCCCCTATCCGGACTATGATGGGCCTTCTATCCCAGGACCAGCTTCCCCCGTAGATCCCTTTCATGATTGCCGTATCCTCTTTATTGTAAGGTTCCACATCAGCATGGAGACTGCCTCCCCGCCTCCTTACACGAAAAGACAGGCCTGTCCTAACATCGATTACAGTAGCTATACTACCTACCTTGAAAAGGCGGTTCACCGTATCCCAATGCAACATCTCACAAGCTCCCCGCTCGCCCCTGGACACGACAGAACCCGGAGAAGGAACCAGCAGTTCTTGGCCCACCTTGATAAGGGCGGGATCTCGTATATTATTGATAGATGCAAGCTCGGAAACGGTTATGTCAAATCGTCGGGCAAGATCATAAAGGGTGTCCCCTGGGCGAACTACGTAGGTCTTCATCCTTGTACGAGCGGCTTCCGTCTCGAGAAGACTCCATGTATCAGCGCCTACTATACCGTCAACATGAAGATTATATGCCCTTTGAAAAGCCGTTACAGCATTTAACGTTTTCACTCCAAATGAGCCGTCACTCTCTCCTTCCAAAAACCCCAAACTGATAAGAACATCCTGAAGTTCTCGAACGTCTTCACCTTTCATCCCCGATTTTAGGACGCCTTGATAGCCTGCGACTACAGGCGAGAATGCACAAAGCAAAATCAAAGAGAACACAAGCACTATCCCGTGCGGTCTGGCTCTCCAAACATAGAGCGCCAAAACAAATCGCCCCCTGAAAGTCCCGAAGAACGACATTCATTTCTTTTCCCTCTATTATTCTCCAGAAGTTCCATTATTCCTCCTAGCAATATCATCCAACACAGTGATAGCGTGACCGATGTCAGTGACCCCTATAACCTTAATAGGTTTAAGGTTTTTTGCGATTTCCTCAGCAGCCTCCAGGTTCTCCATGGGAACAAGGAAATACTTTGCGCCTCCACGTTTCGCAGCCACTAATTTCTGCTTGACCCCTGCGATTGGCCCGACAGCTCCGTCAAGTCCAATGGTTCCTGTTCCCGCGATTATCTGACCCCCGGTCAAGTCATCCGGATGTAATTGGTTAAGGATCTCCAGAGTAAACATGAGGCCTGCAGATGAACCTTTGACATTGCGAGAATCAATTTCGATATTCAGAGGGAGATCATATGAGAGACTGGAACTGACAAGAATTCCCAAAGCAGCACGAGTCCGATCCTCAGGATGGGGACCTGTTCCCACATGGAATCTCTTGACTTTCCCTTGTCTCGACACTGTAAGCAGCACTTCGGCCCCGGGTGTCCTTTGGCTGATAGCCTTCACTGCCTCTTCTGCGGTGGCTACTCGTCGGTCATCGACAACAAGGATAATGTCGCCCTGTTCAAGTATACCCTTAGCAGGGCTATCAGCGAGCACGGCCTCTATTCGCACAACAGTCTCCACTCTGACAGGAAAACCCAGCCTCTCCAAGGCCACAGCCCCTGCAACAATCTGGCTCTCCCGCATCAGGCTCTCCATGATACTGATATATCTTTCAATATCCATCCCTTTGGGAATCTCTTGCGCTCTTTTCGAAATATCCATATCAGGTGAAATAACCGCCGCAATCCATGAAGGGATACCTGCAGGGGCGCTTGTTACAGCTGTTAACAAGAAAGCTCCTTCCGCATCCTTCTTGCCTGTCTCAACCGTCACCATCTCTTCAAGCTTCTGGACCGGGCCTGGCCCGATAATCAGGTAATTGCGAGCAAGATAACCTTGAATACAGCCAAATATTATCAGCGCAGCTCCTACTTTCAGCCATGTACTTCTCTTTTTACTCAAGTCATTTCCTCCCGGTATTGCCTCACGTATTCGTGGATTCTTCTATCTATTCTACTTTTAGGTAAGTTGCGATATTCCCCGCCGTGTAAATGGAGATGAGCATATCCTTAAGTCAACTCAAATATACTTGAAAAGACATAGGGACAGCAAGAGCAACACACGGGGAGGGTTCGGGACCATGAAAAGCAGGGCATCACTCACTCAAAGGAATGCATATCTTGTAGCTGGGTGTGCTCTTCTTATCACCATAGTCATATTGATATACCCGAGTGTAGCCTTTGAGGCGTCTATAGAAGGACTGCGCGTATGGTGGGAAATTGTGTTTCCTGCCTTACTTCCGTTTTTCGTCGCAGCAGAAGTCCTAATGGCCCTTGGCGTAGTTCACTTTCTTGGTGTTCTCTTAGAGCCTCTGATGAGGCCTGTTTTTGATGTTCCGGGAGTAGGCGCCTTTGCACTCGCCATGGGCATCACCGGCGGATATCCTATTGGAGCAAAGATTGCCGCAGATCTAAGAAGAAAAGACCTATGCAACCAAATAGAAGCGGAGCGATTAGCGTCTTTCACAAATACCGCGGATCCGCTTTTTATGTCAGGGGCTGTAGCAGTAGGGATGTTTCATGCGCCAGGCCTTGCAGGAGTAATATGCGGTGTGCACTACATCTCCGCTCTAATACTCGGAGTAGTGCTCAGATTGCATGGGGGATCCCAGAGACCTCAAATCCTAGAACGCAGCGCCACAAAGGGAAACATTTTCAAGAGGGCTTTCCATGAGCTCTACAAGGCACGGCATGCAGACGGCAGGCCTATAGGGCAAGTGTTCGGCGATTCAGTCCGCAATTCGGTAGAGAGCATGCTGCTGGTCGGCGGCTTCATTATGATGTTCTCGGTAATCATCAAAGTATTATCTGTATCAGGAGTGCTAAGATTAATTGAGTGGCCGCTCACTCTGATTACGCGCCTGCTTGGAATAGAAGACACACTGATTTCGCCGATGACCGGTGGCTTATTCGAAATTACCTTAGGGACTGAGTTGGCCAGCAAAGCACAGGCGCCTCTATTGGAAAAGCTTATGGTGGCAAATGCAGTAATTGCATGGTCAGGGTTATCAGTGTTTGGCCAAGTATCCGCAATGGTATCCGGAACTGACATAAGAATGACGCCTTACTTCGTATCCCGCCTTATCCATGCGGTAATTGCAGCCCTTATCACGGTAGTGGTCATGAGCCCCTACGGGCAGGGTCTGGCTAAGCTGGTGACACCTGTATTCAGCCTTCGACTGGCGGAAGCCCGGGCTACGTTCCCGATTAGGCTTCTCGCGTCCTTTGCCGATCTTCTCACGATAATAGTCATAATGGTAGGAATATCTATCGTCATATGGTTTTTCCGGCGAATACAACTCATCTTCGTACGAGTCAAAGGCGTCAGGTAGAGCTCTTCTTAAGCTCCTCGACTCCGCGTCTGATTACTTGTAAGGCTCGGTCAAGGTTATCATCCAGCTTCAAAAGCACTTCAGCTGCATATTGAGAAGCGCCATTTCGAATGTCTTCTCCATCGCGTTCTGCTTGGTCAAGAATCCGCTTGGCCTCTATCTCGGCACACTTTACTATCTCTTCCTCAGAAACCATGGATTTCAAATACTCGCTTGCAGACCCTCTCAGGTTTTCAGCTTCCCTAGTAGCCTCAGCGATAATCCTATCTCTCTCCTTAAGCAGCTCTTCCGCTTTTTTCACTTCATCCGGGAGAGAAATCCGTATCTTATCAAGGAGTTCCAAAACATCGTAGGCGTCTACCAACACCTTGTTTGTCAGAGGCATTTTCTTACTGTCTTCGATTATCCCTTCCAACCTGTCTAAGAGTTCAATTAGCCCTGTCTTCGCCACCCTGGCTCTTCCCCCCTCATTCCGGAAAATCTATTGCTTATCGCTTATACTTCTTAATGAGCATCTCTAACACATGACGAGGGACAAAACCCTTCACACACCCCCCAAGACTTGCCACTTCCTTCACCGCGCTGGAACTTAAGTATGCGTATTCGTTGGCGGTCATCATAAAGACCGTCTCTATGTCACCGATTTTCCTGTTCACTGACGCCATCTGAAACTCATATTCGAAATCCGACATGGCTCGTAATCCTCTCAAGATAACAGAGGCTTGTTCAGCACGGGCAAAATCCACAAGTAAGCCCCTGAAATATGAGACCTCCACGTTTGAAAGGTGACTGAGAGATTTCTCAAGCATTAGAATACGTTCTTCAAGAGTAAAAAGCGGTTCCTTACCGGGGTTCTTGGCAACTGCTACAACAAGCTTGTCAAATAGTTGGGCGCCGCGTTCTATGATGTCCAGGTGACCATTGGTCACCGGATCGAAACTACCTGGATATACTGCAATCTTCATTATTGAGGCCTCCATCTGAAACTGTCGGTTTGGCCTAATGGCCTTACCTTTCAAACGTATAGAAAGATATTATCGTATCCCCATATTTCTCCTGTCTGGCTAATTCCAGATCCCCGAAATCCTCCGGCATTTCCTGCCTGATCTCATGACGCACGACAATGATCCCATCTGACTCCAATACATTATGAGCAAGAAGGATATCCAAGGTCAGAGGGGCAAGCCCGTGCCCGTACGGCGGATCCACAAAAACTATGTCAAACATTTCCCCCTGTCTATGCAAAGCCGGCACAAGTCTTCTTACATCACCTTGCATTACTCCGGCCTGAGAGGAGAATCCTGTAGCTTCCAGATTACTGAGAATCACCCGAATCATGCGAGGTGCGCATTCCACAAAAGTCACCCTCTGGGCGCCCCTGCTCAACGCCTCAATTCCAATTGCCCCTGTTCCGGCAAACAAATCAAGGCACCTGGAATTGGGAACACAAAAAGATAAGATATCAAACAATGATTTCTTTACATTATCAGGAATAGGACGCGTCCTTCCGCCGCCCGCTCCAAGCAGACGACGTCCTTTAGCGATCCCCCCGATAACTCGCAATGAAATAAACACCTCCAATGGTATCAATTACCATGAAAACCCCTGCATAGAACCTTTAGCCTCGCACAAACTACAATCGAAAGAAGAGCCGAGGATAACGGCACCTGGGCGGTGCCGGGGTTCCAAAACCCTCCCCCATAAGCTCTTCCTCCGGTTTCTCCTCTCCCACGGGATGACGGTCGCAAGACCGTCGTCTTATATTTCACCCTCGCAATATTTTCCGAATTTTGGTCCTTAGGCCCGCAATATGCATAACATCGCGATTTAGTCCTACTCAGTGGAAATAATATAATAGTAAACAGGCTGCCCGCCATAGTGGACCTCAACCTCTAAAGACGGATAGATATCGGCAAGCCGTTCCGCCAATACGTTAGCGTCCTCAGAGTACACGTCCTTTCCGTGGTATATGGTTATAAGAGAAGTATCAGAGTCTACCATCTGGCTTACAAGATTCATCGCCACTTCATTTCGATCCTTCCCTGCTGAACATAGGTCGCCGTCTTTTATCCCGATGAAGTCTTTCTCATCGATTGTGAACCCGTTTACATTGGAGGCGCGGACCGCATAAGTAACCTCTCCTGTACTTACCTGCGTTATCATGCCTTTCATGGACTCTGAGTTAGCTTCAGCGTCTGCAAGAGGATTATAAGAGATAAGAGCTGCAATTCCTTGAGGAATCGTCTTTGTCGGAACTACTACGATGTCTATGTCAGGCGCAAGCTCCTTCACCTTATCTGCTGTAAGAATCACATTGCCGTTGTTCGGCAGGATAATAACACTCTTTGCAGAAACTTCGTAGACAGCGTCCCTGAGCTCCTCAATGCTTGGGTTCATTGTCTGTCCGCCTTCAACAACGACGTCAGCGCCCAGGCTCTTTAAAATAGCGGAGAGACCCTCCCCGATAGCTACAGCCACAACCCCTACAGGCTTCTTTATCTCGCTCTCTTGGGGGTTTGCCTCATCTTTTGAATTTGCATTTGCCTCACATCCATCTTCCTCATCGTAACTGACCGGAGCAAGTGCATTACGCCCTGACCTTGCCGCTTCAAATTCGGTATGTTGGTAAGCCATGTTGTCTATCTTTATCTCATGCAGTTCACCCAGGCGAATACAGTGTTCCATCACCTGCCCGGGATGGTTAGTATGGATATGGACCTTTGCTACATCACTGGTGCCCACAACCAGTACGCAATCGCCGAACCCGCCCAGGTTTTGCCTGAGCATGTCAAGGGGCAGGTTCTTACCTTTCACAAGAAATTCAGTGCAATACCTGAATTCAAGGGTTTCTTCCGCGACTTCCTTAGGTTTTCCGATGGCAGGCGCGGCATCTGCTCTCCCCGGAACTACAACGAGAGGCTCGCGTTTGGCAAATACTGTTTCTCCTCGAATTGACTTTACAAGCCCTTCCCAGACAAATACAAGCCCTTGTCCGCCTGCATCCACAACACCCGCCTCTTTAAGCGTTGGGAGCATTTCAGGAGTCCTGTCCAGCGTCTCTTGGGCGTCTTTAAGTATTTTCTCTACCGCTGACACTATATCCAGCTCCATCCGCCTGCATTCTGCGGCAGACCGAGCAGCACTACGAGCTACTGTAAGCATAGTACCTTCAACCGGTTTCATCACTGCTTTATACGCCATGGATGCTGCCACTTGCAGCCCTTGGGCAAGACCTGCTACATCAAGGGTTGTTTTGCCTTCAACACCTTTTGCAAAACCTCGAAGGAGCTGCGATAGTATAACACCTGAGTTTCCCCTCGCCCCCATTAAGGAGCCTAACGCCACGGCTTCAGCTATATCAGACAGTGTTTTACCCCGGACTTTGTTGATCTCTCGCACCGCAGCGAGAAGTGTCAAGTGCATATTTGTGCCTGTATCTCCATCAGGAACCGGAAACACGTTCAGCGCATTTACAAGATCCTTGTTTGCGCCAAGCCACTCTGTCCCAGCAGCGATCGCACGTGCGAAGTCTTCTGCATCAAGTAAACTCCGCCCCAACGGGTTAACCTCCTGTCGCCGGTCACTTGCGCTCATCTTCTCGGGCATGCGTCACCCTCACACCTTGTACCGTAATATTTACTCTTGAGACTTTAAGACCTGTCATACTCTCTACAACATATCTAACCTTGTTCATAACGTTGTGCGCTACCTCAGTAATTTTTGTTCCGTACTCAACTATGATATAGAGGTCTACCACGACCTCATCCCCGGCAAGCCTTACTTCTACTCCGCGGCTCATGTTGTCCATGCCGAGAAGTTCAGCTATTCCGTCTTGAATGTTTCTTGACGCCATTCCAACAAGGCCATAGCACTCAGTTGCAGCCATCCCACTGATGAGGGCTATCACCTCGTCAGATATGGTAATCTGGCCCAGTTCGGTGCTGACATCTCTTCCCATTTAATTAGCTACCCCCTGCCTCGGCCATTCGGCAGCACAGACTTGCCTTCTATTTCTCCGTTCCTTGGAAAACTCCTTTTCTTTAATGGTATTCATATCCCTTCTCCCTTTAGAAACACGTCCTTTGCAAAGTAAGACCTTCTTGCGCTGCCCGCGCTGCTATGATACAATACGCGGGAGGTCTTTTCAAGACGGGGAGGTGCTGATAGGCATGGCATGTCGATGTGACATATGTGGAAAAGAACCGCAAGTAGGCAGGCAAATAAGCCACTCTCATAAGGTATCTTCCAGGAGATGGCTTCCGAATATCCAGCGCGTAAAGGCGCATGTGAACGGCAAGACAAAGCGAATCAATGTCTGCACAAGGTGTCTTCGCACGGGAAAAGTTGAACGTGCACGGTAAGCACAAGCCGACAATAAAAAAACCGGTCTTCTTTCCCCATTATTCGATGAGCCTGGAATTATTATTCTATTGACGGCTCGTCGAATTTTCTTATTATGCCCACCATAATGCTATAAGCCCCTTGCTTAAGTGACAGTTAGACAAGCTACCAGACGAACCTAACGTTGTCTAACATGCAAAGCCATGCCCAACCACAGAATTCAAATTTTATCGACTTAATGTAAGAAGGCCTTGGAACCTGCATGCTCAAATTATATGACTTCTGAGTCCACTTTCCTGCCTCAACGAATTCAGCAAAACCGGCAACCCCGCCTTCGACAGGCATATAGTAATAGTATGCCCTGACAAAAGAATGCTCTCTTCCATCCTTATCAAGATAGGTGACAATAACTTTCATAGGATATGTGTCCCCCGGGGCATACTGCTTAAGTGTGTAATCGCCGATTAAGACATCAAAGGACAAAAACACCAGACCTGTAACGGGAACCTCCGCGTCAATAGCCTGCTCCAAGCTGCAGGTGCCCATCTCAAAAGTAGGCGGACGAGACACACAGAGAACATGCTCCCTGTCTTTATCCGGCACTACCTTCCACTGGGTCTCTCTGGCTCCTCTGTCTTCTGTGTGAGCCCATTTCCAACCTGTGATGTCTCCTGTTGAGAATCCGCCATTCCTCGGCGCCTCCACCGGGGAAGGAGGGCTTTGGCTTGTGGTGAAAGACCACTCGTAATCCTGATTGAGCTCAATACCTTCCTGATCCCTGGCTGCCTTGTGCACTGTTACCCTGTAAGTAGTGGAATACCTCAACGGACGAAGAGGAGTGATTACCAAGACCGACTTGTTGTGGAGAAACTGCCAACTTGCCGGATAAGCCAACTCCGGAGCGGGAGATATGGTAACAGCTTGGATTGTGGAAAGCTCATCCATAGGCCCACTAAAAACGATATGTATGGAAGTGTCAACAGGGACATATTCCATGCCACGAGACGGATAGACCTGTACAACTCTTGGGGGGTTAACCTTGGACTCGGAACCTGCGGCAACAGCTTTCACAGAGCACGTCATCGCCAGGACTGTCGCAAGTAGTACGCAAGCCAACACCCCACGATAATACTCTCGGCACATTAGGTTGCCTCCTTTTGCATTACCCGCTTTTTCCCGAAAACCTGTGGTTCTATACATTCTCTCTCCTCTGTCTACATAAAATTCGCCCTTCACTCATAATATCCTGCCAGAGACACGTCGCCACGTTGAAGACATAAGTTCTGAACCATCGTCCACATGAACAATCCTTGCGACTTCGTCTTCAATAATCGCGCAGGTTCCACGTCTCTCAGCCGTCTTAGGCAAGGCAGGACTACCTGGGTTGATTATCACACCGCCTGAGTCTCCTAAAGGTTTGACTATACCGGGGATATGGGTGTGGCCGGTCACGATGAAGCTTAATCCGAATCGTCTCATAAGATCCCGAAGATCCTCTTCGGAGGTCGCATGTCCGTGTAAAACCACTATAGACATGCCTTCTATGATAACAAGCGCATAAGGCGCTTGAATAGGAACATCTATGACCACTTGATCAATGTCTGCGTCACAGTTGCCCCTTGCAATGACAATTCTTCCCGGATATTGATTAATCGCGTCCGCTAAACCTTTTGCGTCATGCCCGTCGGGCAGAGGGTTTCGCGGGCCATGATACAACACGTCCCCGGCATGGAGAAGCAAGTCCACATCGCCAAGGACATGAAGGGACTGCTCCCATGCACACAAGGAACCGTGAGTATCACTTATAATGCCTAACCTCATACACTCACTTCCCTTCCGCCTTGTCCGGATTAAGACCCAAAACGCGTTTTCTTGCCAGTATCACAAGGTCTTTGCTATCCTCATACTTCAATATATTTACAGCGGATTGCCAGGGAACAAACTTAGCGCATGAGATCCCCTCTTCTCTTTGAGGCTCTGTATGCGGGGGGAACCCATCATCTCTTTGCGTCGGTGTTCCAAGATACCAATGGACAGTCTTATCCACGAGCTCCCCTGTTACATCTCTGACGTATGTGTAATCCGTCGTGCCTAATGGACACAGGATCTCCGCCCTGACACCGGTCTCCTCCAATACTTCTCTCAAGGCAGCTTCGGGAGGGGTCTCCTCCGGTTCCACCTTGCCTTTGGGTAGAACCCATTCACCGAACCGATTCAAGATTATAAGAACGCTATCGCAGGCAACGACGACCATACCTGCGCTGACCTCATGTTCCCCGGCCTCTTCTCCCAAGTCAGTCCACCTCTTTGCGGGCTACACTGATGACGGCAATGTGTCCGTTCAGATTCCACTCGCGACTGTGCTCACCCATGGGTTCAGCTGCCTCGGCTTCCCCGCCGTATACTATATCCCGGGAAAGGGTTTCTTCTGCGATATAGTCTTTATGGAGCATACATGCCTCTTTGACCTCGCTGTCAGACCAAAACACAGTAACAATCCTGTCCTCAACATTAAAGTCAGCTTCTTTGCGCATTGTCTGGATCTTATTTACCATTTCTCTGGCTAGGCCTTCCATGACTAGCTCCGGGGACAACGAGGTACGGAGAGCGCAAGTTACATCCCCCTCACTCTCAACAGCAAAACCCTCCTCTTCTACAGTCTCGAGAATCAATTCCTCAGCAAGGACAGACACTGTACCTTCCCGACAAAGGACCTCAACTCTTCCCTCTTCTTTAAGCTTCGTTGCAATTTCCCTGGGGTTGAGACTGTCTATCGCAGCTATTACATCTTTCATCAGTCTGCCGTGTTTCGGCCCCAAGAGGTCAAACCTGGGTTTAACCCTGTAATCCATAAACTCATTGACATCTTCCGCGACTCGAATAGCTTTAACATTCAGTTCCTCTTTAATAATAGGCGCAAGATCGGCAACTGCCTTTTCGTCAGCAGGGTCCGGAAGATGAACCACCATCTCACTGAGGGGTTGCCTGATTTTGATGTTAACCTTATTCCTGGCAGCTCTTCCCAAAGTCACCAGCTTCCTCGCGACAGCCATGTTCCGCTCCAATTCAGAATCGATCAAGCTCCTGTTGCAAACAGGGTATGGGCAAAGGTGGACGCTTTCAGGGACATCGTCGCGTCTTTCGGCTTCAAGATTCCTATATATCTCCTCTGATATGAAAGGCGTAAAAGGCGCCAACAGCTTTGCCAGCCCTACAAGCATTTCGTGCAATGTAAGATACGCTGCGATTTTGTCCTCAGTCATCTCAGCGCCCCAGTAACGCCGTCTTGATCTTCTTACATACCAATTGCTGAGATCATCGACAAATTCTTCTATACTTCTGGCTGCAGTTGTAATACTGTAGGAGTCAAGCTGAGTCCGAACAGTCTCTACAAGACTATTGAACTGTGAGATGATCCACTTATCCAAGACTCCCCTCTCTTCCGGAGGCAGCTCGTATTCATCCGGGTCAAAGTTATCTACGTTCGCATAAAGAACATAGAAGGAATACACATTCCATAAAGTCGACAAGAACCTGCGCTGCGATTCGCTTATAGCCTCAAGGTAAAAGCGCGTTGGGTTCCATGGGGGATTCACAGTGTAGAGATACCAGCGAAATGCGTCAGCCCCGTGTGTGTTGAACACCTCCCACGTGTCCACCACATTCCCCTTTCTTTTGCTCATTTTCAAGCCTTCTGCGTCAAGCACATGCCCTAGCACCAGAACGTTCTTGAACGGAGGTTCATCGAATAGAAGAGTTGAGATAACAAGCAATGTGTAAAACCATCCACGAGTTTGGTCTATTGCTTCACTGATAAAATCCGCAGGGAAATCGGTCCGGAACTGTTCCTCGTTTTCCATAGGATAATGCCACTGGGCAAAAGGCATAGACCCGGAGTCAAACCATGCGTCTATGACCTCTTTGGTCCTTCTCATAGTGCCTTTGCACTTCGGACATTCGAGTACCGCCTTGTCTATATACGGCCTGTGGAGCTCAAGTCTTTCCGGAAGCTCTACAGCCATTTCCTTAAGCTCCTTGATGCTGCCTACGCAATGCATTTCGCCGCACTTTTCACATATCCAAATAGGAAGTGGTGTGCCCCAGTAACGCTCCCTGCTCACCGCCCAATCAATCACGTTTTCCAGGAAGTTCCCCATACGCCCGTCTTTGATGTATTGCGGATACCACGTGACAGCATTGTTATTGCGTAAGAGAGCCTCCCGAACCGCAGTAGTCTTGATAAACCACGAAGTCCGCGCGTAATAGAGAAGCGGAGTATCACATCTCCAGCAGAAGGGATATGTGTGGGCGTATTTCTGACTCCTGTAAAGCTGTCCGCGAGACTTTAGGTCTTCTATGATTAAGGGGTCTGCTTCCTTGACGAACATGCCTTTCCAGCAAGTCACCTCGTCGGTGAATCTTCCTTCAGCGTCTACTAATTGGACTACAGGCAGGTCATGCTCCAGGGCTACGTTCATGTCGTCTTCACCGAACGCAGGGGCTAAGTGAACTATGCCTGTGCCGTCTGAAAGAGTAACGAAATCCGCGCTTACCACATGCCAAGCTTTCTTGTCAGGCACTGTAAACTGATACAAGGGCTGATACTCTGTTCCAATCAAAGACTTGCCCTTATATTCATCTATGATTTCGTAGCTCTCATCTTCAGGAATTGCCGAAGGCAGAAGCTCTCTTGCCAGAATAAGTCTTTCGCCTGTGTTTGTCAGTCTAATCGTCACGTAACCGGCGGCCTCGTCTACTGCCAGGGCTACGTTGGACGGGAGAGTCCACGGAGTCGTGGTCCAAACAAGGAACGCGGTATCATCTTCACCCTTTAGCGGGAATTTCACGTAGACAGACGGGTCCTCAACCTCTTGATAACCCTGGGCAACCTCATGACTTGACAAGGCGGTCCCACACCTTGGACAGTATGGGACTACTTTATGCCCTTTATAAAGGAGCCCCTTATCCCATATCTTGCGGAGAGCCCACCATACAGACTCAATATAGTAATCCTCATAGGTCACGTAGGCATTTTCCAGGTCCACCCAAAAGCCTACGCGTTCTGTCATACGCTCCCATTCTTGCTTGTAACGGAACACGCTTTTTTTGCACTTCTCAATGAAGTTTTCAACACCGTACTCTTCTATCTGAGGCTTCCCGCTTATTCCTAATTCCTTTTCTATTTCCAGTTCCACAGGAAGCCCATGAGTATCCCAGCCACCTTTCCTCGGTACATGATATCCGCACATTGTACGATACCTGGGAATAAGATCCTTCATTACACGAGTAAGCACATGCCCTGGGTGGGGCAATGCGTTTGCAGTAGGAGGGCCTTCATAAAACACAAATCTCGGCCCGCCTTCAGTTCTCTTAAGAGTTTTTTCAAAGATCCGCTGATCTTTCCAGAATTCTAGGATTTCTTCCTCCATTTGAGGTATGTTCCTTCCTGGATCCACTTTCCTGAACATGACATATCCTCCTCAAGCTACGCGACCTCAACCCGCTTCGCCAAAAAAGCTAAGTCCCTTGGTTAAGTGAGAAGACTCTTTTCAGTCTATCGCCTTGGCAAACATGCCGGGCAAAACCAGAGTCTCCCGCCCCTCGAACCGGGACGGGAGACTCAACTCTCGCGGTACCACCCAAATTGGCTGCTTGTGGCAACCCACTCATAGGCACATTAAACTTGGTCTAAACTGCGCCAGGCCAAAAATGCCGTACCCCTGTATCGGGAGGGCCCGGCCACGTCTACTCTCTTTGCCTAACACATAAAGGTCGACCTTGGATTTCGCGTGGCTACTCCAGGGTGATTTTTGGCGCTCCTGAGCCCCGACTCACACCTTCCTCGGTTCGCTTAAACTCCCGGATGCAACCTACTCGTCCCTGTCATCGTCTATATAACATATCTAATTTACCACATTAGCATGGAAAAACATTCGTACTCGCGCATTCAGTTTAGCACAGCATCCTAACTCGGTCAAGAATTCTACCCTTTTCTGAAAGTCACTCTTTTAATAAACGGCAGCTTAGGGGTTTCATGAACTGTAACCTCCACCCGGCCTGACATGAGCTTTTCATGGCACTTCTCGCACTCTTCCGCTGAATCGGGATTCATTGCTCCGCAATTCCGGCATTGAATCATCAGAGAGCCCCCCTTTGGACACTTGCAATGTCTACATCAAACATTATATGCCCAAGGAATATCCGAAGACACGCTAAGCCCATGAATAGAACTCTCCCGATGTGCTTGTTCCCCTATTTCACAGCGCTTGCTTGTATCATAGTAATGATCTTGGAGTCCTCAGAAGCGCCGGCATAAGTCACCATTTCAGACGCGTCCAGCTTCACAAGATTCCCGGAAGCCAGATAGAAAGTGCCGGTAGAGACATAAGTATAGTCCTGCCTGTCATCCTGTCCCTTGCCGACAATTTCATAACTAATCTTATATACGGTAACATGATCCCAACTCTCTGTTCCTATAAAACGATAGGCGCGTTTTTCCGGAGTCTTGCCTCCTGTAGTCTTTGAGAAAAAGGCGTCATTTATTATCCATGTATCTCCGGGTTCAACAGGGTTTTCAGGCAGAAGCGCCTGAGCCAGCCAAATAGTTTCCATTCGACGTCCGTCCCAAGGTTTAAGGCCTCTTACCTCTAAGATGCGTCCGGTCTTATCTACAGTCAAGTAGTACCCCGAAGGCTCCAACTTTTTGATTGCTCCGCCCACAGGAGTAACACTGCCTACACACACAATTGTCCTTAATGCTTTGCCGTTTTCGGCAGGCGTCTCCTGTACCTTGAAATCTTCTCTATAAAGGTTTGTCATTCTCTGTCCGTCTGAGTACACAGTTTCGCTTATGAGAACCTGATACGTATTGGTCTTGGCGGATACGGTATCAAACTCCAGGAGTATCTTGGACGAATTCTCTGCAGAAACATTACACCTCAAGACAGGCAAATCCGCTGAAGCAATACACAAGGCCAAGGATAAACCAACTAAGAACGCAGAACTCCTCCCTACTCGCGTCTTGTTTCGTCTAAACCGAGTGTTTTTGAAATACGTGATAAGATCCACAAATATGCCCCCTTTTACTGGGCGGCCCCATCTACGTACGGGATCCTCATTCTCGTACTTGTCATGCTTATAGCATTATACAATACTTTCAGTAAAAATGGAGGTATTCCTGCTCATCATCGGTGATGGCAATGAAAGTCTTGCGAAAGCGTCAGCGCTACAGTGTCTTCAAAAGCGCTGACGCTTTCTTCTCACATGCAGGCCGGACTCACCGGCCTTGAAGCATACATAATGCGTGTTCTAGACTCTAGATCGAGGAGTATAATGGGTATGAAGGAGCTCATGGGACTTCTCCCCTAACGGTTTCCCAAGGAACTCCTTGTATAGTTCCATAACCCCCGGATTCAGGTGCGACTTACGAATCGGCATATTCCTGTCTTCATCATATATTGCGCTGATTCTTTTCAATCTTATTTCTGTATCAGTAGGTATCGGCTGTCCGCCTCCGCCTATGCACCCACCGGGACATGCCATTATTTCAACAAAGTGATAATCCGCTTCGCCTTTTGCGATTCTTTCCAGAAGCTTCCTTGCGTTCTTCAGTCCGTTAGTGACCGCTACCCTGACGATAGTGCCGTCTATATCTACCTGTGCTTCCTTACAACCTTCGATACCACGCACATCCTCAAAGTCAATATTCTCCAGTTCTCTATCGGTCACGACTTCGTATACAGTTCTTAATGCTGCCTCCATCACACCGCCTGACGCCCCGAAGATTGCGCCTGCGCCTGTAGATATGCCAAGCGGGTCATCATAATCTTCAGCAGGCAGAGATTGAAAGTCAATTCCCGCCTCGCGTATCATCCTTCCCAGTTCTCTCGTAGTAAGGACAAAGTCTACATCAGGATAACCGCTTGATGTCATCTCCGGCCTTTGCGCCTCAAATTTCTTGGCAGTGCACGGCATCACAGATACAACATAGATATCCTTAGGATCAATGCCTGCTTTTTCAGCATAGTAAGTCTTGGCAAGGGCGCCGAACATCTGCTGAGGGGATTTGCATGTAGACACATGCTGCAGCAAGCTGGGGAAGAAATGCTCAATAAACTTGATCCAGCCTGGACTGCACGAAGTAATAAGAGGCAATGCCCCTTTGCCATTTAACCGTTCCAGCAGCTCATGCCCTTCCTCGAGAATTGTCAGGTCAGCCGTAAAATCAGTGTCGAATACTTTGTCAAATCCCAGTCTCCTCAAAGCCGCCACCATTTGCCCCGTAACTCTGGAACCGGGAGGCATACCCAGTTCCTCTCCTATGCTGGCTCTGACTGCAGGCGCAGTCTGAACCACTACGTGCTTTTCGGGATCTGCCAAAGCAGCCCAGACGTGTTCAGTAACGTCATGTTCCGTCAAAGCCCCGACTGGACATACAAGAACACACTGGCCGCACATGGTGCAAACCGCTTGCATAAGGTCGTCGGCAAACGCCGGGCCGACCATTGTATCAAACCCTCTGTCATTAGGCGCAAGAGCGCACACGGATTGAACTTCCTGGCAAACGCTTACACATCGTCTGCAAAGGATGCACTTGTTAGGATTCCGGACAATTGACGGGCTCGAAGAGTCTATGGGGAACTCTCTCTTCTCTCCTTCATACTCGATACTGCGTATATTGAACCTATCTGCCAGCGTCTGAAGCTCACAATTTCCGGATCGCTCACAGGTCAGACACTCATAAGGATGGTTTGATATGATAAGCTCCAGGACAGTCCTTCGAGCCTCACGTACAGCAGGAGTATTAGTCCTGACTACCATTCCGTCTGACGCAGGAGTGACACATGAAGCCTGCAAGGACTTCGCACCTTCGACCTCAACTACGCAAACACGGCAGACCCCCACAACGTTAATGTCCTTCAAGTAACAGAGAGTAGGTATGTCTATCCCAGCTACCTGCGCAGCTTCGAGAATTGTTGACCCTGCGGGCACTTGAACCTTCTTGCCATCTATAGTTACAGTAAGCATATCCATCCTGGTTCACGCTCCATTCTTTAGTCCTTCACGTCGCACCGGAGACAGCGCGAAGCTTCAAAGAGTGCTTGAGCCTCACTGAACTTATCAACTACTTCATTGAAGTTACCGGATCTCCGGTCAACGGGTAGCACACCTGGATGTTGCCTTGGCATCTGTTCCTCGTGGATTTCGCTTGTTTGTTCCCGACCAAGCTCCGGACTTACAGGAATTTCTCCGGTTCCGCCAAGGTACTTGTCAATTTCCTGTGCAACGCGTCTGCCATCTGCAATCGCCTGGATTACAGTATCAGGTCCGTGCACACAGTCACCGCCTGCGAATACGCCGGGATCGCCCGTGGCAAGAGTCCTTGTGTCCGCAACTATCGTAGACCATTTCGTAGTCTCAATTCCGGACCCATCGGACAAGACGGATATATCCGGCCTCTGGCTTATAGCGGAAATCACCATGTCAACATCAATGACAAAATTCGATTTTTCTATTTCGACAGGACGTCTTCGCCCACTGCGATCGAATTCACCTAAAGACATTCTGACACACTCCATGTTAGTGAGCTTACCGTCTTTGCCTATCATTTTTGTCGGCGCAGTCAGGAAGTGAATCTTGATTCCTTCGTGTTCCGCCTCATCTATTTCCCTTTTGTCAGCAGGCATGTCTTCCCGCTGGCGTCTGTATATTATGTGAACCTCACCCGCACCAAGACGAAGAGCGGTCCTGGCAGCGTCTATAGCGGCATTGCCTCCTCCTATCACTGCAACCTTCTTGCCAACCTTCGGGTTTCCACCTAGATTGACGTCTCGAAGGAATTCAACAGCACCGACTACCCCGTCTAAGTCTTCCCCCGGCACGCCAAGTTTCTGACTGACATTGGCGCCGACGGCAATAAGTATGGCCTTGTAGCCCTCGGCCTTCAAGTCATCAATTGTGACATCTTTACCTACGGCAACCCCCGTACGTATCCTGACTCCCATTCTCTCAATGTAGTCAATCTCTGCACTGAGAACGTCTTTTGGCAGTCTGTATTCGGGAATTCCCACGAGCAGCATGCCACCGGGTTTTGGCAAGGCCTCGAACACAGTGACCTCATATCCCAGTTGAGCCAGATAGTAAGCTGCTGTAAGGCCTGCAGGACCTGATCCCACAATCGCCACTTTAGCATCTTTCGTAATTTCAGGTTTCTCTACAGGGATTGGATTTCTGAGCTCATAGTCGGCAGCGAATCTTTTTAGCTCGCATATGGCAAGCGCCTGGTCAAGTTGAGCTCTTCGGCATTTGCCTTCACACGGATGGGTGCAGACCCGACCGCACACCGCAGGGAACGGGTTCTTCTCCTTTATAAGCTTCACAGCTTCTTGATATCTCTTCTGCCCAATCAGATTAATGTACCTTGGCACATCAACATCGGCAGGACATGCATTTTGGCAGGGAGACTCAAACAGGGCAGCACATACGGAAGCCGGGCATTTCTTGTCCCGGATGTGGGCTTCGTATTCATCCCTGAAATAGCGTATAGTAGTGAGAACCGGAGTCGGAGCGGTCTGGCCTAAACCGCAGAGAGCTGTCTCTTTTATCCATGTTCCAAGTTTAATCAGGCGTTCAATATCGCCCTCCCGCCCCTCGCCCCGAGTGATTCTGGTCAGAATTTCCAACATCCTCTTTGTGCCTATCCGGCACGGAGCACATTTACCGCAGGATTCATCTTGGGTAAACTCCAAGAAGAATCTGGCCAAGTCTACCATACATGTGTCTTCGTCCATGACAACGAGCCCACCTGAGCCCATGATCGTCCCAAGTTTAGTTAAAGATTCATAGTCCATAGGAGTGTTGAGAAATTCCGCAGGAACGCATCCTCCTGAAGGCCCTCCGGTCTGCGCTGCCTTGAACTTTTTGCCGTTTGGGATTCCTCCGCCTATATCAAAGACGACTTCTCCTAAGGGTGTTCCCATGGGGACCTCAACAAGTCCTGTGTTGTTGATTTTACCTGCAAGAGCAAACACTTTTGTTCCTTTGCTCTTTTCCGTTCCGATGCTTGCGAACCATTCCGGGCCATTTAGGACTATCGGCGGAATATTAGCGTAGGTCTCCACATTATTGAGGAGAGTCGGTTTTCCCCATAGGCCTTTATTAGCGGGAAAAGGAGGTCTCGGCCTTGGTTCTCCGCGTCTCCCCTCTACTGAAGCGAGAAGAGCTGTCTCTTCTCCGCATACGAAAGCACCTGCTCCCACCCTTATATCCAAATCGAAATCGAAGCCTCTGCCAAGAATATCCTTGCCCAAGAGTCCGTACTCTTTAGCCTGGCCTATAGCGTGAGTAAGATGGGCAACTGCCAGAGGATATTCAGCCCTGACATAGACATATCCCTGATTCGCCCCGACAGTATAACCTGCGATTGCCATCGCCTCGATTATCGCATGGGGGTCGCCTTCAATGATGCTCCTGTCCATGAATGCGCCGGGGTCGCCTTCGTCAGCGTTACATACTACATACTTTTGGTCTCCCTTGGCTCGTCTGGTGAAGTCCCATTTCAACCCTGTTGGGAAACCTGCCCCTCCCCTTCCGCGAAGACCTGAGCTTTTTAGAACATTTATTACGTCTTCCGGAGTCATCTCAGTAAGGACTTTGGCAAGAGCTGCGTACCCGTTTTCAGCTATGTACTCCTCGATATTCAGAGGATCAATCTTGCCTGTGTTTCGAAGAGCGATTCGAATCTGTCTATTGAAGAAAATCATGTCAGAATACGTAGGAATTTTCTGTTTTGTGTCCGGGGTTGTATAAAGAAGTCTATCCACTATTCTGCCTTTAAGAAGATGTTCCTTAACTATTGAACGGGCGTCTTCCGGTTTCAGGTTTCTGTACAGGACCCCTTCGGGATAAACAATAATGATGGGGCCCAATTCGCAAGGACCCATACATCCTGTAACAATAACCCTGATTTCGTCGGCGAGGCCTTGCTTGGCGATTTCATCAGTAAGCGCCTGTTCAACTTCTTTGCATCCTGACGAGGCACAACCCGCCCCGCCGCAAACCAGAACATGTGTCCGATAGGAACCCATGCTACCAAGCCTCCTTATCCTGGAACAACCACACAAATTTAGACCGACGTTTTGATTTCGCAAGATGTGTTATAAGATCACTCATACTTGTCCAAAACTTCCTTCATTCGGTCCGGCTTGACCCTTGCATATATATCATCGTTCACTCTGACCACAGGTCCAAGACCACAGGCCCCCATACACCTGACAATCTCTACGGAAAACTTTCCGTCATCGGTAGTGTCTTCCCCCTCAATCCCAAGGTCGTCTTCTAACTTCTCCATGATGGCGTCAGCGCCTTTGACATAACATGCCGTTCCTTTGCAGACGCTAATGACGTTTCTGCCCTTAGGCTTTAACGAAAACAACGCATAAAATGTGACAACGCTGTAAACCTCGCTGAGAGGAATATCCAATCCCTCAGCAATCATAGCCTGGATTTCCCTGGGAAGATAACCTACCACCTGCTGGGCTTCATGCAAAGTCTGAATCAAGACACCGGTTTTCCCTTTGTAGTGGTTGATTATCTCCCTGACTTTCTCTCTTTGTTCGTCGGTGATTTCGCCAATGCATGTACACGTCTCACAGGCCATACCTATTCCTCCTTACCGATAGAAAGCCGCAAGTGGGCACTGCCGTACCTACCGAAACTACAACCTAATTATGTTGCAAGGATCATGCCAGTTAACACAGGATAAGACATATTCCCACCAAAGCCTTGTGAAAGACGTCACAAAGTCAACTAAAGAGCCTATAAAAAATAACAGAATTCGCTTTAAAATAATGCGCTACTGCATTATTCGCCGCTAAATCAAAGACCTTCTACCTTGCATGACCACTCTTTGCGAAATGCAAGGGTACTGAAAATCTTGTTCATATGATATTTATGAAGGCTTTAAGCTGGAGAATAACGTTTTCTTTGTTTTTTGACTTATCAGGAACCGTGGGAAACCCGGGGGTGAGCAATAGATAATGCAAACACGCATCGTTTAATGCAGCCGCGCATTAGTTGGTGTATTTCTTCAGCTTCCTGACAACAGTGGATTGATTTACCCCGAGGACTTCCGCTATTTCATAGGTCGTTTCATACTCTTTCCGCGCATGCCTGATTAACTGCTTTTCAACCTCTTCCACAGCCTCGCGCAGAGGTATTACCCCTTCCACTATTACCTTGGAATCACAGGCGCCGTCTCTCTCCTTAACGTATTGAGGCAGATCATCTACAGTAATCTCCTCTCCTTCGACTGTAACCACAAGCCTTTCCATAAGGTTTTCCAGTTCACGAACATTCCCGGGCCAGGAGTACCAGGTTAATACCTCCCTCGCTTCCCTGGAAATCGTTTTGTTGTACCCGTGGGTATTATTGTGTTTCGCTAAGAAGTGATAAATAAGGGGAATGACATCGTCCCGTCTGCTCCGGAGCGGTGGGATGGTTATTGGCACCACATTCAGTCTGTAGAAGAGGTCAGCGCGAAATTCGCCCTTTTCCACCATTTTTGCCAGGTCTCTATTGGTAGCTGCGATTATTCTAATATCAACCTCAATAGGTTGAATTCCACCGACCCGCGTCAGGCGACGTTCCTGAATCACTTGAAGAAGTTTCACTTGAAGATCAAGCGGGAGATCAGATATCTCATCAAGAAAGAGTGTGCCGGAAGACGCAATCTCTATCATCCCTGGTTTGCCTTCACGTTTTGCGCCGGTGAATGCGCCGGCTTCGTACCCGAACAGCTCGGATTCGAGGAGATTCAGAGGGATAGCCCCGCAATTTATTGTGACAAAGGGGCCGGTTCTACGAAGACTTGCATTATGGATAAATCGCGCAATCACCTCTTTCCCTACACCTGATTCGCCCAGAATAAGAACAGTGGTAGTCACCTGCGCTACCTTAGTCGCTAAGTGTAACACTTTCCCCATTTCCACGCTGTAGGCGATTATAGGGTTTGAGAGGGGATCATGTGCTTTCCCCGCCTTTTCAGACTCCCAAGACAGGAGAAACTCAGCCGTTTTCGTAATACGGTCTTTCCCAACCCCAGGGAGAGCCTGCGCAAAAGCCTGATTAAGATCATGTGAAACCTGCCCGCCTGAAGCCAGTATCCATAGAACTGCGCGAGCATCATCTGAAAGTCTAAAAGCGACCTCAGGACACACCTTGAAGCATTCACCGCACCCATTGCATCTTTGGGGATCTACAACGATTTTGTCTCTTACGGGAGATAGGGCATCAGAAGAACATTTTGGGATACACTGACCGCACCTGGTGCATTTATTATCGTCAACAAAGATAAATCCCGGCAACTTGCTCTCCCCCCACAAAATATTATATAGCGTTTACCCGGTCAGGGAAAGGCCCCTAATCTCCTCATGCAGCCTACGCCTATGATACACCCATCTGCTCTTTATACTGAAGGAGGTAAAGTTGATAATAGATGCCTCGTCTTGCTAAGAGCTCCTGGTGGGTTCCGATCTCTCTCACTCTCCCTTTATGAATCACGATGATCTTGTCTGCGTTCTGAATTGTTGACAGTCTATGAGCTACGACCAGTGTAGTTCTGCCACGAACCAGCTTTGCAAGCCCATCCTGAATAAGGGCTTCAGTCTCCGTATCAATATGCGCGGTAGCCTCATCTAAGACAAGTATGGCAGGGTCTCTCGCAAGAGCTCGGGCAAAGGCTAATAGCTGCCTCTCGCCTGAAGAGAGTGTAGCGCCTCTCTCTTTGACCTTCGCATCATATTCACCGGGGAGTTCACGGATGAACTTATCCGCGTTTACGAAACATGCAGCTTCGCGCACTTGTTCATCAGTGATGCCTAAGTCACCCAACCTTATATTGCTTTTGATGTCTCCGGTAAACAAAAATACATCCTGATGCACTACGCCTATGTGGCGACGAAGCTCATGCCTGGGTATATTACGGATGTCCACCCCGTCAATGAGTATCTTTCCATGGGATATCTCATACATCCGTCCAATCAGGCTTATAATGGAAGTCTTGCCTGCACCTGTGGCCCCTACGAAAGCGCATGTTTCACCCGGCTCTATGCGAAAGCTAACGTCCTTTAGAACCCAGTCCTCGCCGTTATATGTAAACCACACATTCTGAAATTCAATCTCTCCTTTCAGCCTCGGAATAATCACAGGCTCAACAGGATCAGGTTCAACTTCGTCAGCGTCAAGGAGCAGGAAAATTCGTTCTGCGGAAGCCATAGCGGATTGCATAATATTGTATTTTTCAGTAAGATCATTAATTGGGCGGAAGAACTGCTGCAGGTAATTGGTAAAAGCAAAAAGCATGCCGAATTCAAGGGTTCCCCACATTACACGCCTCCCGCCAAACCATAAGAGAAGCGCAAGGGCAAGGGACGAGATAAGATCCATGGCAGGCCTAAAAATAGCATGCACCTTGAGTTCTTGCATACCGGCATGGAAATAGTCGCGATTGATCTCGTCAAATTCCCGGAATTTCTTAGCCTCTCTGCCAAAAATCTGAATTATCCGCATTCCTGAGATGTTTTCGGCCATAGCGGCATTAATCCTGGCGAGTCTTACTCTAACTGCCCTGTAGGCGTCTCTGGCCTTCTTCCGAAATACAGCTGCAACACAGACGATTACAGGAAGCACGGCGAAACTTACCAGCGCGAGCTCAACATTCATTTTCAGCATCACTATAATGATTCCGACCAGCAGGAAAACGTCTTTAAACAGGTTCACCAGAACCGCAGTATACATCTCATTTAATGCGTCCATGTCATTAGTGACTCTGGTGACAAGTCGCCCGGTAGGATTCTTATCGAAGAAAGACAATGACAGGCGTTGCAAATGTTGGAAAACATCAAGTCTCATGCTTGACACAATCTTAAGACCGGTGTACTGGAGAATATAAACCTCGATGTAATTGAGGAGAAAGGCAAGGGATAAAGCCCCAAGCAGAATCAGGCTTAACCTTATCACAGCATGAGTGTCGTATTCTTTGAATATGCACAACTCAGTTGGGGTCAACTCGCGCCTGGTAATATCCCCACCCGGAAACTGCATTAACAGATAATAAGCATCCTCATTCTGTTCAATCCTGGCAGGGATGGGCCTTCCCGCCCACCCGGAGTCAGGCGCGGGATCTCTCTTAATTTCCTTCTCCCGGACGAATACATATTCGTCAAAGGAAATGCCAGGGCGAGGCTCGTTACCTGGAACGAATGCCAACATAGGCTCGGTAAGGGCATTCATATGGTTGTCTATTGCAACTTTTATGAGATAAGGCTGCAATAGATCGAGTCCTGTAATAACCAACAGAAGCACTATACACACTGCAAGAAGACTTCGGTACGGCCGGGCATACTTGAGTAGTCTTCTCATGAGCTTCTGATCGTATGCTTTCCCTAATGCTTCATCTTCATGATAGATCGCCATGATTTATGTCTCCTTATCGGAGTTAAGTTCAGCCTCCAGCAATTGGCCTTCGTGAATTTCAGCATAGAGTCCTCCTGCTGCCACAAGAGACTCATGATTCCCCATCTCAATAATTCGTCCCTCGTCCAGAACTATGATTTCGTCTGCTTCTTTCAGCGTAGAAATTCTATGGGATATTAGGATGGTTGTTCTTCCCCGCCTGATGCCCCGTAAAGACCTTAGGATTTTCTCTTCAGTCCCGGTATCCACTGCGGAAAAGCAGTCATCAAGGATTAGTATTCTCGGGTCCTTAATAAGCGCCCTCGCTATTGCAACCCTCTGTTTTTGCCCACCGGAAAGAGTTACCCCGCGCTCACCTATAAGTGTATCAAACCCATCAGGAAACTCTTGGATATCATCTCTGACCCCCGCAAGTTCCGCAGCCTGTTCCACTTCTTCACGGGAAAACTCATCGCCGGCAAACGCTATATTCCGTCCGATAGATGTAGAGAACAAGAAGCTGTCCTGCGGCACATAACCTATGTCCCTCCTCAACGTCGCCAACGGGAGTTTCGTGATATCTATCCCGTCAATCCATAGCTCGCCCGGGGAAGGATCGTAGACTCTAAGAAGGAGATCCGTAAGAGTACTTTTTCCACTGCCTGTGCGACCAAGAATGCCTAATGTCATGCCTTTAGGTATCGTGAGAGTAATTCCGCAAAGCGCAGGGGAAGCCGCATCAGGATACTTAAATGTCAAATTCCGAAACTCGATTTGCCCTTCAATCCCTGGGATATCCACTGTATCCTCGTGATCAGTGATTTTCGGTTTGACTTGGAATATCAAATTGAGCCTGTCCATGGACGCCATTCCCCGCTGGATAGTATTGACTACCCAGCCTATCGCCATCATAGGCCATGTCGCCATTCCCAGATAGCCTGTAAATGCCACGAAATCCCCAAGGCTTACATCACCTAAGATAACCAGTTTCCCCCCGTAACCTAAGACTATCACAAAGCTGAGTCCGGCCAGATACTGCACAAGAGGCCCGAAAAGGCCCCAAATCCTGACTAAATGCATATTACTCGAAACAAGTTTTTCGTTTGACTGTCTAAACCTGGCTAACTCAGTCTCCTCCTGAACAAAGGATTTGACAACTCGAATGCCGCTGAGATTCTCCTGGACAAAGTCGGTAAGGCCTGCGAACGCTTCTTGAACCTTGAGGAACCTCGAATGTATCACCTTGGAAAACCCGATAACAACTAAGGTCAAAAAAGGCAGCGGCAGAAGGCCGAGGAGGACAAGGCGAGTATCAATAGTAGTCAGCATGATGGAGACAGTGGCGATAGAGAGGAATACTGCGTCCACCATTAGTGTAACGCCTGATCCAAATGCATGACGAACTGCGTGAATATCATTGGTAGCGTGGGCCATGAGTTCGCCTGTTTTGTGCCTGTTGAAGAAATCCGCTGATAGTGTCTCTAAGTGGGCAAAGAACTTATTCCTCAGATTGTAGTCAAGGAGCCTGGCAGTCCCGAGTATGTAGATCCGCCAGAAATACCTGCCCACTGCCACAAGAAGCGCCACACCGATGATAATGAATATGTAATGAAGGAGCCCTTGTTTTGTCAAGGCCCCTTCGCGGAAGGCGTCAGTCATATTACCGAGGAGTCTTGGAACCACCAGTTGAAGAGCATCAACAACGATAAGGATAATCACGCCTATGACATATCTATACCGATACTGCAGAAAGAAGTCATCCAACACTTGCAATCTCTGTCTCATAATTCGCAACTCCAATTACACTGTTACAGTCCAGCAGGATCAAAGACCCCTAAGAAGCCATTATTTATTATACCTGTGCCGGGTGGCTTGTGCCAACCGGTTTCCGCCGGCTGTTCGCTTACTTGAGGGCAGATGCCTTCTTTTTCCTATTTACTTGTCAATCCTGCGCTTACCTGAAGTAACATTTCTCTTATGATTTTCGCCGCCAAAAGCGAGGTTATGTCCGAAGTATCCCAGGGGGGAGAAACCTCAACAAGGTCAAACCCGATTATGTTCGCCTTGCCCAATAAGCGCACAGCTTCGAGAATCTCCGGGGAAGAACAACCCCCCGGTTCAGGCGTCCCTGTCCCGGGCGCAAAAGCCGGATCCACCACATCTATATCAAGTGTGATATAGCATGGCAGGTCATCAATGAGGTTAAGCGCTCTCTCCGCTGCCTCAGGCACGGATCCTGTAATCCTCGTAAGGCCTGTCGCAAACTCTTCCGCTGTGCCTGATCTGATTCCTATCTGGTAAAGGTTGTCCACCCCTATGATTTCAGAAACCCTTCGCATGACAGTAGCATGGGACAGCTCCCTGCCGGCGTACTTATGCCTTGAGTCCGCATGGGCATCAAGATGCAATATGACCATGTTTTCATAAGCTTCTGCCACTGGGGCAATGCAGGCAAGAGTCACCAGGTGTTCTCCTCCGAGAGAAAACGGGATTTTGCCATCCCGGACAATCTCACCTATGACCTGCTGAATTGCCTCAAGGCTGCCTTCGACATTTCCGAGAGGCAACGAGACATCACCGATATCAGCAGCCTTCACCGATGACAGAGACTTATTCAATACCGGACTATAGTCCTCCAGCGAATGAGAGACATTTCTTATTCCAAACGGCCCTTTACCCGCGCCTTTTCGCCAGCTGGTTGTGATATCCATAGGAAGTCCGACAATGATTATGTCGGCTTCATCATATGAGCTCCAAGCGCCATAGAAACCTTCCCGTCTCTTCAGCAGATCATTCATTTTGAACTTTCCTTTATCGAAACCTCCGGTTTCTTATCAATACCATAGAACAGCTCCTGCAAACGAGCATCCTACTTTCTCTACTGTGTGCTCCGTCGCCTTTATCATGATTCTCTCAGGGAGGGCATTACGGATAGCCAAGGCTTCACGAACCATCTTCTCAACCCTGGCCTCCGCCTCAGCTTTCGTGCACATCCCGGTAAACTCCATGATCACGCCGAAACTCCCGGATATAATGCCTACACCGATAGCAGCGGAAATGAGCCTGCCCGGGGTCTCACTGCTGATAGTCCCATATGCGATGGGTGTAAGCGATCCGGGCGGTATGTCAAGTCGCTGAGAATACTCGGCGCCCGGAGGAAGAATACTGGAAACCCGGAGAAGGTTTAAATTCCCAACCCCCGCCACAAGTAACGCCTTATCAAAGGCTGTAAGCTTCGTATCCCCTTCTGCGCTTCCTGCAACTAACGTGAATCTTTGTGGTGTCGGTAGCATTCCCTTGCCCCCTCCCACTCTCTAGATTCTAAATCGTATATATACTATGATCACTCGCCCTCTCTCGCAACATCTATTTTCTATCCAACCATAACTTTTTCTTCAGGATAACGCACCTGCACAATGTGTTGTTTCTGGGCAATTGCAGTAGCTACCGTAAGCGGGCCTAAGCGTCCTGTGAACATAGTCAACATGATAAGAATCTTGCCGGGCAGGGCCAAGTAGGGGGTAATCCCAGTAGAAAGGCCTACAGTACCGAAGGCAGAAGTAGCTTCGAATAACACTTCCAGGAACCCAAACTCTTCTATCGCAGACAAAATCATAGTTATTGCGACTACCATAGTCAATGAAATCATTGCCACTGCGAAGGCTCTATCAATTATTCTCTTGGGAATCCTCCTTTCACTAACCTCCACATCATCTCTGCCTTTTATTACACTAAGCACCGCAAGGAATAAGACAGTAAACGTCGTCGTCTTGATCCCACCGCCTGTCGAGCCGGAAGATGCGCCTATAAACATCAGAGTCACAAGGAAAAAGAGAGTACAAGGTCTGAGATCCCCGGAAGGAACGGTGCTAAACCCTGCAGTGCGGGCAGTTACAGCCTGGAAATAGGAAGCTATGACTTTCTCGCCTATCCCAAGAGGTCCAAGAGTGTTTGGGTTCTTCCCTTCGAGCAAGAGCACAATTACTGTTCCGGCAGCTATCAGCAGCACAGTCGTCGAGATAACCAGCTTTGTGTGAAGGCTGCGCTTTGTGCCTACCGGGTTTTCCACGAGTTCAGTCACAACGGCAAATCCCAGACCTCCAATGATTATAAGACCGGTTATTGTCAGGTTTACCACTATGTCTCCTCTGTACATGGCAAGACTCCTAAATCCCCCGAATAAGTCAAATCCGGCGTTGCAAAACGCGGAAACGGCATGAAACAGCCCATAGTAAGCAGCCTTTGGAAGACCCATTTCCCCTGACCATCGCAGAGTCAAGAGAATTGCCCCTATACCCTCTACAACCACTGTTACCGCTATGACTTTCTTGATTAATCTGACCATACCTTCAAGAGTCAACTGATTCATTGCTTCCTGGATCAGTATTCTTCCACGAAGTGTCACCCGCTTACCGAGGATAAGGAAAACCAGGGTGGATATGGTCATGATACCGAGACCGCCGATTTGAATAAGGCAGATTATCACCAGCTGGCCGAAAAGGGAAAACCGGTCATAGGTATCTACAACTACAAGTCCGGTTACGCAAACAGCTGATGTAGAAGTGAAAAGCGCGTCCTGGAAGGACAGCCTGTCCCCTCTGCGGGAGGCCACCGGAAGACTGAGCAGCAATCCTCCTACAACTATGAGAGCAGCGAACCCTATCACGAGAACCTGCTGCGGACTTAACCTATCAATCCTTCTAAGGAGCTTCCACCGGTTCCCTGACATCGTCTCTTGGGCCTCGGTAGCCAATCTAACACCCCCGGACATTCCCGGAAATCCTTAATGAGGAAATTATACCATTGTCAACTCATATATCAAGCTGCAGTCAATTTCAGATTCTTATGCCACTTTGCGATTTCGCATGTAGACGGCATCCCCTCGCCTGGCCCGCTGAACATGGGCTTCAGCCCTGAGTTTCGCTGTCTGGATCTCTTCTCCCTTCGGAACCCTGCCGGTTGCTTTTTTATATTCCTCTATAAAGAGCTCGATGAATTTCTCCATTTTCTGATTGCCTTTAATGCCCCATTCCTTATAGTGCTCTTCAATATAGTCTACTATATCTACTGTAGTATCAGCGATAATCTGGTACTTATGGTTTCTTTGATATACCTGTAACGCGTACCCTACAAGGATTATAATGAGAGGCTCCATCACTGACTCACTGGTTATCACGTTCCACAGGACTTTCAACCACTTCATGCTATTCACCCCCGTTTCAAAGAAAAGACATCCCTTCATGTCTATACTAAGTAATGTCCCCGGATTTTGTGCTATACGACTCTACGATAAGCATGTTCTTAAGCAGCTGCCGCAAAGCAGCCTTTGGCACGGTTAATAATGGGGAGACTGAGTAAAGTTAATGTGGGTACAGTACCGAGTACCGTACGGGGGAGCCGTGGGAGTGACCCAAAGGAGTTTCTATAGAACCCTGGGATTAAGGTACGTGCGGCGGAGTACTTGGAAAAAGAAGG
>Ga0208198_1000248_pt1 | contig 65178 bp, 67 predicted proteins | sample AD_JPNTR2_MetaG_FD_184446 | JGI IMG/M metagenome (GOLD analysis project Ga0208198, IMG submission 184446) | Active sludge microbial communities of municipal wastewater-treating anaerobic digesters from Japan - AD_JPNTR2_MetaG (SPAdes) (version 2) | ecosystem: Engineered > Bioreactor > Anaerobic...
TTTCGCAAGGTAGCGATAGTTTTTAAAATATCGGGATTACGCTTTAATGCAATGGTTAAGGTATCATTATTTTTTTTTATTTTCACAGGCGATTTATGAACAGGAGCATAATCTGCCGGTGCAGCAGCCATAATTAGAATAGTATTGGGCGATAGTTCCTGTTGAATAGCTTCAAGCATATCAACGGTAGTTTCCACGCCAATACAGTGATAGGGTTTATTAGCTATGATAGAATGTTCAACCGGGCCATGGATGAAAACTGTATTGATACACCTATTGTACGCAGCATCTGCGATAGCAACCCCCATCTTTCCGCTTGATGCGTTGGAGATATAGCGAACAGGGTCAATCCACTCGCGCGTTGGCCCGCCGGAAACAATTATTTTTTTATTTTCTAATCGCATTGATTGCAATGTTATAAATGGATTCAATAGATGCTAATCTACCCTGCCCTTCATCACCGCAGGCAACCAATCCTGTGTCCGGTTCAACAATGATAGCGCCCCATTTTTTAAGCTTTGTAATATTTTCCTGTACTGCTTTATGGTTCCACATGTTGGGATTCATGGCAGGAGCTATCACCACCGGGCAATTGACCGATAAAAATGTTGTGCTAAGAAGATCATCCGCAATGCCATTGGCAAATTTACCAATTATATTGGCAGTAGCAGGTGCAACCAATAATAACTGCGCATTGTCTTTTAATTCAATATGACCCATTTCACGCCACTCAAGTGCAAAGCTGGTAGTATACACTGGATTGCCGGTTAATGTTTGCAGCGTCAATGGTGTTACAAGATGCGTGGCATTGTGTGTTAAAACGCAAAAGACATCATAACCATCTCTGGTAAGCATACGTGCTAAATCACATGATTTATATGCAGCAATAGACGAGGATATACCCAATATAATTTTGGATTTCATAACCGTTTAAAATACCCCTCTAATTCTGATTTTGACAGCTTATACACAAATGGCCTGCCATGAGGACATCGGTAGTCACTGCATGTAAAAACATAATCTGTAATGGCAATAATGTCTGCATCGGTTATACTATCATGTGCTCTTTTTGCCGCATGACAAGCAATTTTTTCAATTATAGTCATTTTTATATTATCAATATGATTTTTATTTTCATATAAACTATCAACAACGTCTTTTATCAATCCTTCGATATCACTGGTTGTACAAAAATCAGGAATAGCATTGACAACAACTGAATTATCGTCAAATTGTTCCAGCAACAAACCATAGTCAAGCAAAACATCACGGTAACTATTGACAAGCATAACCATGTCGGGTGAAAACTCAATAACAACCGGTATCAATAATTGCTGAACAGCAACTGTCGTATTTACCTGTAAAAGATAATCGTATAGTTTACGTTCATGCGCAGCATGAAAATCAATAAAATAGAGCTCATCATGCTTTTGTATTACAATAAATTCACCAAAAATAACCCCCAGTACAGCATAGTCTTTCATCTGCATTTGAGTATAAACATTACGTATCTCTTTCAAAAAAGCATTTTTATTACCTGATTCCGTATACTGTAATGGCGGCGTTACTTCGGATACCATTTCATTATCGTTAGTATCAGTAGCTTCATGGTGATTAGTTGCTATAGCATACCGCCTTTCATAGTCACCAATTGCAATGGTATGGATACCGCCGCTGATAATCTTATTGGCAAAGTTATACAGCATGGAATGAATATAATTGTTATCAAAAAATCGTATCTCTCGTTTTGCAGGATGCACATTAACATCAATTAAATCAGGTTTAACATCCATACATATAAAAGCAACCGGATACTGTCCCTTTTGCAATATTGTCTGGTAAACCTGTTGTAAAATAAAACTGAAGTATGGAAACTGCACCGGCCGTTTATTGACATACAAAAACTGTAATGACCTGTTAGAACGGTAGTACTCAGGTTTAGAAATGTATCCTGTTATAGTACATTCTAAATCCTGTAATGAACCATCAATTAAATTTGAGGCAATTTCATTACCATATATTTGCTGAATTCGTTGTATGCTATCGGCAGGTTCAAATACAAACGACATTTTTTTATCAATGACAATCTTGAATTTTATTTCAGGATGAGCAACCGCAATACAAAAGATGGTATCTTTGATGCGGTTTAGTTCGCCTTTGATGCTTTTCAAAAATTTTTTCCTGGCCGGTGTATTATAAAAAAGGTTTTCCACTATAACTGTTGTCCCGGTAGCACCAGCCCAATCAAACATTTGTGTGGTGTTATCCGTTACTACAAGCTTTCCACCCATTGGTTCATCATGTGTGCGCGACAAAATTGTCAACTGCGATACTTCAGCAATGCTGGCAAGTGCTTCACCTCTGAATCCCATCGTATGTATGGCAAAAATATCATTGATGTCCCTTATCTTACTGGTAGCATGCTCTTCAACAGCCAGCGGCAGATCGTCCTTAACAATGCCCACGCCATTATCTGAAATTGCTATTCTTTTTAATCCACTTTCCTCAATTTCAATTTCAATATATGAGGCTTGGGCGTCTATAGCATTTTCCAGCAATTCCTTAACCACTGAATACGGTGCGTCAATTACCTCGCCGGCAGCAATTTTTCTTTTAACAGAATCAGGTAATATGCAAATTCTATTTTTTATTTTTGGCGATAGCTCCATATATCGAGCCTACAGCGTCGTAATGGCTTCTATAAACATGGGTAATGTTTCTCCCACTCTGCCCTGAATAAAGATATCAGTAATGGTTGGTGTGATGACTGTTTTTTCTACATTGAATTCAATGATATATGCGCCATTAGCTTTGGCTATATGCGGGATACTGCTTGCAGGATAAACCACCGCAGAGGTTCCAATGACAAGAACAACCTTTGCATCACTGGCTAAATTTTGTGATTCCATCAACGCCATCTGGGGAATCATCTCGCCAAAAAAAACGATGCTTGGTTTTAAAATTTCACCACAATTTTTACAATGAGGCGGTTCATCATCAAGAACAAATTCTTCGCCAGGATACTCAGCACCACAATAAATACATTGTAAACGTTCAGCATTGCCATGGAACTCAACAACCTTTGTACTTCCAGCTCGCTGGTGCAGGTTATCAATATTTTGAGTTATAACCGCGTTTAATAATCCCATCTTTTCCAATTGTGCAAGTGCAATGTGAGCAGGGTTGGGCTGTGCATTTTTTGTTAAATTTCGCATCTCAAATATCATCTTCCATATCTTGCGAGGATTATGCCTGAATCCATCGATGTGGGCATATTCTTCGGGATTATAGCGGGTCCATAATCCACCTGCACTCCTGAAATCCGGTATGCCACTTTCAACAGAAATTCCGGCACCGGTTAACGCAATGGTTGATATAGATTCTTTTACAATTTTTGCCGCTGTTAAAATTAAATCATTCATAATAATGGTATTACCTTATAATAATTATAGTCCTCAATGTATAATCATGATAATAAAGAAAATACACTCATAGTATATTGGCAAGTAATTTTTTCAATTTTGTATATAATAAGCATCTTTATATTGTATAATTTTGTAGATTGTTCACTAAATGACTATTTTGATGAAGCTATAAAAAAATATCCCAATAGGATTGCCTACATATCGCAGGGATATGAAATGACATATAAAGAACATGGAGATATTGTCTATCGTTTTGCTGCATGTTTATCTGATTTTGGAATTAATAAAGGAAATAGAGTAGCCATCCATCTCCCAAATATTCTTCAATGTGTTGCTGCATATTATGCTATTATAAAAATTGGCGTGATTGTGGTTATGCATAATCCTCTCTATTCACCCGCAGAGCTTGAATTCCAGTTTAATGATTCTGGCACTAAAGTTGCTGTTACGCTCGATCTTTTTAGTAATACTATTATTGATTTAAGACCAAAAACAAAGATTAATCAAATTGTTTGTGTTTCATTCCGTGACTATCTGCCTTCCTCAGTTAACCCTGATACTGTATTATCCGTTGCACCAAAAGCTTCTGATAATGTTTACAAATGGACTGATTTAATGAAACAGTATAATCCTAATCCGCCTGCAATAAAAGTTACACACGAAGATATTGCTCAACTCCAGTATACTGGTGGGATAACGGGTGTTTCAAAAGGTGCTATTCTCACTCATAGTAATTTAACAAAACAATTACAACAGATAGATGCATGGGATACATCTATTCATAGAGGTGATGCAAAAACAATGGTAGGCGCTTTGCCATTTTTCCATGTATACGGTTTATCTACTGTCATGAATTTGAATATTTATGATGGATTTAAAACCATATTAACAGCACGACCAACTCCTGAATCACTTATTGAAATCATCCAGAAATATAGACCTCATATTGCTTGTTTAGTACCAGCTATGTATATAGGCATGCTCAATCATCCTGATTTTCAAAAACTTGACCTATCAAAAGTAATGTTGGCAAAATATTGAGAAAAGTTTTGCGAGAAGAAGAAATGAAGAAAATGAATTAATTATAGTTCATCAGGGTTCTTTTCTTTAAGTACTTTTTCTCTGAGTTTACACATTTTATCGTAATCAAAATAATATTTTTTTGATTCATATACCTTTTTGTACTTTTCTTTATATTTTTTTGAATTAAAGTATTCTTTCATACGTTGCGAAACAGGGAATATCTGTTCTGATGGATCATATACCTGAGGTTTATTGGTAATTGTATCTATTATAGTTCCTGTAATCATCCCCCATGACATATCATATAATGAATAACCTTTTATATCTCTGAGTATAGCTCGTAAAATTGCTTCATGACTTGGATTAAAGAATTTAAATTTTTTTGCATACATCACTGCACCATGAAAATGATCCGGCACATCCATAAACCCATCTTTTACCACCTGTTCACCAACAATATACATCAATTCCATCATATAGTTTAAACTACCCAAACCCGGCCTGGATTGTCCAGGAAGTTGAGGTTTGGAAGTATTAAAATCTGATTTTGGATTTTGTGCTGATAGCCATTCAATTACCACCATATCCATAAACATAGGTGCGTTATACTCTTCACAAAATCTTTTTTCAGGAATAAATCTTGATTCAGAAACCCTTAAATCTATGAGCAAATGATCTGGATCTATTGTATCATAATATATTTTCAAATAGTGTATTTGAGCATCATCTTTATCAATTTCAAGCTTAATGTTGTAAAACCCAATTTTTTTCAGGTGATCCAGCAATCCAACTTTTTGCATCATTTCATAGAGAAGATCAACAGATAATCTATTTAAAAACAAACTTTTATTCTGAGCACTTAGTGCAAAATAGCCAAAACTTCCTTCTAAATCAAGCGATCCAAAATTTTCGGATAATGATTTTCCAGATTCAATAGGTTCAAAATATTTTAATAGTGATTTTTTTTTAGGTTTTTTCACAAATTATTCCTTCTTTTCTGAATTATTCAGTCCATCGGTCAGAATTATAAACCATTTTTACCTGTAATAAAAAATGATCAACATTTCTCAGATCAATATTGGGAACAACCATCATCCTGGCAAATTTATCATAATCCCTAACCTTTATCAATGCTTTTCTATAATCATCATTTAAAGTTTCACCAATAATAATAAGACGTGCATTCGACTTTTGATAAAATGACAGAAGATCATTTGGATTATTAATGGTATAAACATCTTCTGTAGGTAAAAAATCTGGTGATATCTCAATTTTACAATCTTTTTTTCTGGATACTATCGCACTAACCAGATCCGCATTTTTTTTAAAACGTTCAATATAGCTTGAATCTGCATGAGGTTGTAAATTAACAAAAATAATTATGCCATTCTCTGAGTTTCTATAATACAATTTTTTACTATGATCAACCAGTCTTTTTACCTGATTCCATTGTTTGTATTCAATGCTATCATTATGCCGAAACACTATAATTCTTTTTCCTGTATGTTGATCATATGCATAGATATCACCAACACATATCAAATATCGTTTACGTTTTGTAAGCGTACTTATTCGTTCTAATGTTTCTAATTTCCTATCAAAAGCAAAAAAATCAGCTGAAGAATAAGGGATGCGAAACTCTGCTGGATATAGTGTAGAAAAATAGCTGTAAATTATTTCATCATATTTAATATCAATGGTATCAATCCCAGCCCGGGCAAAAAGATTAATATCATCAAGATAAATTTGATCTGATTCTTGATATTTTTTTCCTTTTACGTTATAGCTTTCCAGCAGTCTACAAACGCATCCTGAATTATTTTCAAAAACCATTTTTAATTGATCAATTTTTACCAACATTATATAATAAAAAATTTTACTTTTATTTATTATATCATCGGCACACATTATATACTATTAAAAGAAATATAAAAACAATATGGTTTTTTATTCAAGTACATTTTGAAATATCAATATAATAATTAATTTGTTTAAGTTTCAATAATATATCTATATAATTGAACTGCATTTTTGATCATATATTTATCTATTATTGCAATCTCCAAGTAATCATTTAATATTGAAACAAGATTTTTAGCTTCACTCACAAGTTTTTCATCTTCATCAGTTAAAAACATAATTATTAAACCAATCATAGGGCGGAAATTAATTGTTGAAAAAGATTTTTTATCTTTATATTTTTGTGATAAATATCTGAAAAGACAATAAATTAACTGATTTTCACATTTTGACTTCAATATAAAATATTTTGTATAGTTTTCTGATTTTGATATATAAAAATAATTTTCAAAAACTTTATACACTTCATGAAAATAATTTGATGATAAAAGCAATGAACTTTTATTCATAATTATATAAGATTCAAGCAAAGTCATTATTGGAATAATAGTTGCATAATAAATTTCATTCAATAATTGGGATGTTATGCTAAACTTTTCATAAACCTTAACCATAATTATAGGACACCACAATTCAAGTACAGTGGGGATGGTAATATTTAAAACCGATATAACCTTTTTAACCAGATGGCATGTTGAAAAAATCCATACATAAAAATCATGATCTGGTACATAGCTAAGTCTTTTTGAATATAACTGATCATCTCTTATAGATTTATATGATATTACAACGCCTTCAGATTGTGTGATTACATCATTATAAATAGCATCTGAAGGTAATAAATAAAATTCTGAAAAAAAGTTTCCCTTAACAGAATTTGTTAAAATACCAAAATAAGTGTTTATAAAATCGTACTGCAGAATAAGATTTTCAGCAAAACCCAGGGACATTAATTTTGAAGACACTGTCTCACCATGATGCCGGGAATTATCTTCAATATATGATTCTACATCAACAAACTGTACAGAATCGTTAAAAGATTTACTTAAAACAATGTAATATAATTGGTGAAAATGTTCCAATAACTTTTCAGGTGTATCAATTGTACTTGATGCTGGTTTTGTAATAACTTTAGCTACCAGATCTCTAAATTCTTTGTTAAATGTTCTTTCTCGTAATTTTTGTACTTCTTCATTAAATTCTAATGTTTCCAAAGCACGCCTCTTCCACATTTCAGGATAATTCTAACATACGTTGCAGCGATTGTAAAGCTTTTACCCTGATATCTTCCTGCACTGATACTATCGGTTCTTCATTAACTAAAGAATGTAAAATTTTTTCTAATGAAATCTTTTTCATATTTGGACATATAAAATCTCTTGATGCAAGAATAAATTCCTTTTCTGGCGATATTTTTTTTAATTTATGCAACATGCCTTTTTCGGTGCCAACAATTACCTGATGATGAGCGATTTTCCTGATATAATTAACCATCTGTCCGGTTGACAAAGTTTTATCAGCTAAATCAATCACCTCCGATCTGCATTCAGGGTGGACTATGACATGCGCACCCGGGAATTGTTTTTTAATAGCCATCAAATCTTCTTTTGTAAAATTTTCATGTGTAGGGCAAAAACCATTCCATGGAATAATCTTTTTACTGGTAAAGCGCTGTACATAATGAGCCAGATTTTTATCAGGCACAAATAGTATTGTTTCTTCCTTAAGTTTGTTTACAACTGAAACAGCATTCGATGATGTAACACATATATCACTCATAGCTTTAACAGCAGCTGTAGAATTTATGTATGTAACGATAGCAGCCTCAGGATATTTTTTTTTCATTTCAAGAATAGAATCAACATCTGCCATATCAGCCATTGGACAACCTGCACTGCTATCAGGTAAAATAACTTTTTTTTGTGGTGACAGTATGCAGGCAGACTCGGCCATGAAATATACGCCACAGAATATAATGATATCGGCATCATTTTTTGCTGCTATGCGCGATAGCTCCAGTGAATCACCAGTATAATCAGCAATATCCTGAACATCAGGATTTTGATAATTATGCGCTATGATTAGTGCTTTCTTTTCCTTTTTTAATCGGGCTATCGATTCTTCAAGGTTCATATTTATATTCCTTTTGAATGTAATTTATAATGGCAATTTTGAACATTAAAACACATTGTCTATTTTATGCAATTATATTATTGCCTTTTGAAAAAGGTAGTTTAATGAATATTGAAAATAATATAGACGGCAGCATAGTAATAGTATTTTTTAAAGAACATTTCGAGGCGATAGTTGTTGATGAAAACACATGAACTTATAGCAGATAGTGTATATGCCAATAGCGCAATTATTAAAAACCTGCTGAGGAAGATAACAGTATCGCAACAACAATACGAGTAGTAAGCTATACAGTGATATGGTTCGCCATATAATTTATATAGTATATAGCCCCACCAGAGATGTAAATGAAAAATCTATTGAGCGCTACGACCATACAAAGATGATAAAACGATTAAGATATAGAAGCCCACGTGAGACATTACAAGAATATTACAATAAGAGCTTAAAAGTGCCCGATAAATATGAACCAGAACATACAATAAGCTTGAGAATGGCAATTTTTTTGCTGATAATGCTGTAAAACATTCATAATAATAGATGTATCATTAATGTTAAAATGTACTGCAAAATACAGGGTAGATGTTGTGCAGTAAAGAAGTAATTTTATTATATAAGGTTAGCAGTCCTTTTGATGATTGAGATTTTAATACATTGATGGACAATTAAAGCAAATAATGGAAGGTAATACGCAAGTTTTTTGGCAAAAATTTGATAAAAATTAAATTCAAAAAAAGTAGTTTTCTATTCCATAGTTAGATATTAAAGGTCATTTTAATTTAAACTCAAAAACAGTCGATTCTGAGGTTACAAAAAAGTGCTGCTAATCATTGATTAATTATTTTTTTACACAATAAAAAAAGCCATACTTATAAAGCATGGCTTTTTTCCCATACAATTCATCTTGTTGTTATTACTTTGCAGTTTTTTCTTCTTTCTTCTGTTCTTTAGCTTCTTTCTTCTGTTCTTTAGCTTCTTTCTTCTGTTCTTTAGCTTCTTTCTTCTGTTCTTGCTTCTGTGCTTTTTCTTCTTTCTTTACTTCTTTCTTTACTTCAACTTTCTGCTGAACTTCTATCTTTTTTTCTTGCCCAACATTCTTTTTAGCTTCCTTTGTCTGCACACCTGTCTGTGCAAAAACTGAAGCTGCAAACAACAATGATACTAATGTAGCTAAAACCTTTTTCATAAAATCCTCCTGATTATGAATTTGTTATAAAATTTTAGTTGATGAAAATATTGACTTACTAACTATTTGATATATATTACAATCTGATACAAAAATAACGGACATTTTTTTTTATATTTTATGATAGAACGTGAAACATTAATAAATTTTTATAATCTATATTCAAAAGAGATTTTTAATTACTGTTACCATTTAACAGGTGTTTATGAAGCTGCAGAAGATGTTTTACAGGATTGCTTTATCAATTTAATTGAATATTCAAAGAAAAACGTTATCAACAGCGAAACAGTAAAATCATTTTTATATAAAACTGCTCATAATTTAGCCATCAACTATCTAAAGAAAAACGACAAAATTTTTTATTTAGACGATGATAACAATTATTCATCAGTAGACACAATTGCAGAAACTATCGCCAATGAAGAAATGAATAACGAAATATTAGTAGCAATACAAAATTTAGATGTAAAAACTCGATCAATATTTATCTTAAAACGTGACAATAATTACACAAACGAAGAAATTGCAAAAATACTCAATATCTCTGAACGTACAGTTCGCAGAAAGTTACAACAAGCATTATCGCATATCATGGTACATCTTAAAAATAAAGGATTTTATGATATTTTATGAATCATATGACCATTTTGCTTATTTTAATTGTATTATAATTAAGGGGTTATTAATGCCATGAAGCATATCAATTATAGTACATTGCTGTCATACATAAAAGGTGAATTGAAGCATAACGATGACGATGCAATAAAGCTTCATGTTATGCAATGTCAGCTATGTGCTAACAACCTCAAAGCATTAGGTATGATTACAAAAACTCAAAGGCAATATTCCCCTTCACCTAAAATATTATCAAATATTCTGGACTATTATCACCAGTCATTATTAACAAAATCTACCTTTTTTGATACATTCAAAGCGTTCATTGCCTTGCATAGAAGAGTATTTGCACTGGCAACCATTATTATAGCTGCAGGGATAGCACTTGTATTGTTAAGTTATCGATCAAATCCCATTACTATACCACATGTATTATATATGGCAGATAAATCAGGGCATTATATAAAATCTGATACAATCAAAGAAGGACGTAGAATTACCATACCTGAAACTAAATGGGCTATGCTTGTTGCTAACAATGATATTGTTTTTCAGTTAGCTGGTGGAGTTAACATGGTCATAATGAGATCGCATTATAGTAAAAATGCTGGTACTAAAAAATTTAATTATTCACTTGAAAAAGGTGCTATAAACATAAAAACTAATCATCACCATACATCAATGCATTATGAAGTGAAAACTCCTGATGCCAATATTCAGCCATTGGGTACTGAATTTTATATTAATGTTTCGCCTGAAGGGACACATATTTATATTGTTGAAGGTAAAGTACTATTAACCAATACTGCAACAAAAGTAACAATTGAAACCGAAGTTGGTAAATTATACACCATATCGCAAACTCAGATTAGTTCATTTGATATTGAAAAATACTCATTACAATGGATCAATGATATTGATGCCCGGTTTAATAACGTTGCCATAACAGATGAAGATTTAGGTTCATCATCAATATTAACATCTGATGTAAATAATAATGAAACTACAACGTATCAATCACAAATTGATAATACTGAGAAATCAAACACCCAATCTTCAGCATTAAACAGTCAAGATAAAGAAGATAAGGGTAATGCAAAAGAAATGCGAAATGACATGAAACATGACGAAATAAAAGTTATGCGAAAAGAAGCAAAACAAAAACACAGATAATATTAGCTATATTTAATCTGTATGGTTAATTTATAATGATCGCTTCATCTTCCTCGGTATGCATATTGTGTGGCACAAATGATTTACCTTTCATAATATTAATTCTCATGTCCTTTTCATACCATACATTATTGAGCCATTGCTGAAATTTTTTCTTAAAAACCGGATCATCTATATAATCACCTCTCAATGCCTCTGTCACTGGAATTTCATCTATCTGAACTTTTATCATAGTAATCCTACCACATAAAAAATCCCAGAATGATTTGTTACCTTCAGGATATACGATAGTAACATCAAGAATTGATGTAATGTAATCACCCATTGTTGAAAAAACAAAACCAATGCCTCCTGATTTAGGTTTTAAAAGGTTACTATATGGTGATCCCTGCTTTGTATGTTTCTCTTTTGTAAAACGTGTTCCCTCAACAAAATTCATAACCGATACAGGTATATCCTTAAACTTTTGGCAGGCTTTTTTTGTTATCTCAATATCTTTGCCTTTCAGATTGGGATATTTTAATAAAAATGATTGCGAATAACGTCGCATAAACGGAAAATCTAAAGCCCACCATGCAAGTCCTAAAACTGGAACTCCGATAAGCTCTTTTTTTAAAAAGAATTTTAAAAATGGAATTTTACCGGTTAATATTTTTTGTAACACAACAATATCGCTCCATGACTGATGATTAGCTATTACTAAATACCAGCTATTTGTTGTGAGATTATTATCACCTTCAACATCCCATACTATTTTTCTTGTAATTTTTAAACCAGCGTTGTTACAATAAATCCATAAACGGGCTATGGTATCCAATATTGTATTAATATACTTTTTTGTAAATCTCAACGGGATGATTTTTAGCACAGCAACTGAAAATAAAAAGCAAGCCCAGAATAATGTGTTTATTACAATCAACATAACTGTTAAAGCACCAACAAGATTTTCTTTTAAGCTCTTCACCGATCTCTCCTTAATTATATTTATATATAACATTATTTGTAATAATTTACTGGTTTACTGTTATACCATTCTTTATAAGTAGTAGAACCAAAGTGTATAGTAAAGACAGCAGTATGGGTATTTTGGTTGCAAATTTATTTTTAAACTATAAAAATTTTACATTATTTTGGATAATGTCAAATGGTATCATGTTCTTGCGAATAGCATGCACCTGTAATTATTTCATGTCTTGTCATTGGATTGTTGTGGCAATACTACAAACACCATGCTTATCCTCTATTTTTATTACATGGGGGCGATAGCTCCTGTGAAACAATATCAGCATATCATGGCAACAGTGAGCATACATCATCTGCATTCCGCTTGCACATTGACAAAACGATAACCTTTTTTGTGCATATCAACATTCTGACATGTCATGCAATTCAAATATTTTGAGCGATAATTATATCCCTGCGGCATATACTGTAAAATTGATTACTGGCAGGCACTTATCAATGCAAAATAGATTGTTATGAAGTCACTATCGCCAAAAAAAATAGCCTATGAGATTATACAATCATTCGCAATCGCTTTCTTTGATTATTTCACATGTCGTTATATACATTGTTTTATCAGCGACAGCATAAACTACTTTTACTATCTGACATGGTTTGATATCCGCAAACGTTACATTTGTTCCACCTTTTTTGAATACACTTTTATCATTGACATAAAACTGTTTTTCAGTTTTGCCATACTTAACTTCAATATAATCTTTATTGGTAAATATTACACGACCTTTAAAGAATGCATTTTTTGCTAATAACACAGTTGACAGTACTGTAATTATGATTATCATTGTTATCCTTTTCATATCATTTACCCCCTCGTATTGATAATTGCACCCAATTACCTCTAAATAGTTTTGCAATCACAGCACTATTACTATAGATGTCATATAAACAATATGCAACTATATTTTATGAACATAATCACCGTGCTATCTCAGGTCAAAGTGTAAACAAATATACTATATATGTCAATGACTATTTATTATAAGTTTTTTTGAATTTACTTAAATTGGTAATTTTTAAATATTTATATTGTTTTTAATGCATAAATTTCTTGACAAAATAAGATTATAGCTTTGTTGTTCTTTTTGATATAAATCAGATCTCCCACATACTACGTTTTTTCTACTCCCTTTTTTTATCAAATATTGTGATATTCTATATACCATGAAAGGAGAAGTTATGGAGTTAGCTCATAGATTAAAAAAGATTAAACCTTCAGCTACTTTAGCGGTAACTGCGCTTGCTAATTCTTTAAAAGCACAGGGAGTTGATGTTATTGGATTTGGTTCCGGCGAACCTGATTTTGATACTCCCCAGTCAATTAAAGATGCAGCAATAAAAGCATTAGTGGATGGAAAAACCAAATACACACCTTCCGGAGGTATTCCTGAATTAAAAAAAGCCATAGTTCAAAAATTTAAACGGGATAATAACTTAGAATATAAATTATCTGAGGTAACTGTTAATTGCGGCGGAAAGCATTCATTTTATAACCTCATGCAGGTGTTGCTCAATAGTGGTGATGAGGTGATTATACCCGCACCCTACTGGGTTTCATATCCCGACATTGTATTGTTAGCTGATGGAACTCCCGTTGTTATACATACCGATGAACTAACAAATTTTAAAATTACCCCCGAAATGTTAAAAAAACATATCAACAAAAAAACAAAGGCGGTTGTTATCAATTCTCCTTCAAATCCTACTGGCTCCATGTATACATTAGATGAATTGAAAGCATTAGGTGAATTGCTTAAAAATTATGATATATGTATCATAACTGATGATATCTATGAAAGCATTGTATACAATGGTAACAAGTTTTATAATATTCTCAATGCAATACCTGAATTAAAATCCAAAACTATGGTGCTCAATGGCGTTTCAAAAACCTATTCCATGACAGGCTGGCGGATTGGTTACATGGCAGGAGATGAAACCATCATTAAACAGGTTGAAATGGTACAAAGCCAATCCGTTTCCAATCCAACATCCATTGCACAATGGGCAGCAGTAGAAGCTATTATGGGCGACCAATCATTTATTAATGAAATGTTACAAGCATTTACCAGAAGAAAAGAGATGATTGTCAAGGGTCTTAATGACATTAACGGTGTGGAATGCCATAATCCGGATGGAGCATTTTATGTATTCCCCAATGTAAAGAAGATATATCAATGTAATGGCTTTAAACACATTATAGATAACTATAAAGGTGATTCGTTATCGTCAAAATTATCTTCTTATTTACTTGAAGAAGCCAGAGTTGCAGTTGTACCTGGCGTTGCATTTGGTTCAGATAATAATGTAAGGTTATCGTTTGCAACATCTGATAAAAGTATCATCGAAGGATTAAAACGGATACAAGAAGCTATAGAGAAACTGGTATAATAACAACCACGCAGAGACGACAGATATGGTTGTCTCTGCTGTTAAAAGTTACCAGTAACTATCTTCCCGGTAGTTCCAGCACCCGGTTTTATTATTTTAGATGGCCCTATTGGATCACCTTTTGGATTGCTAATGGTATTCTGAATCTGCATCATCATGTTAACATAATAGCTCTGAGTTGCAATAAACTCTTTAATAAGCTGATTTTCTGATACCTTCTGGCTTAAGTCCTGCAACTTTTGTTTTTCCTCAACTTCAACTACACCACCTGATGATTCTTTCTTATATATCTCTTCACTCATTTTTATATATTCATCTAACAATGTGCGTGCATTACTATCAGCTTCAATTTTTTTTACCAATTCTTCATACCGCTTAAAAATATCACTGCCCTTAATCATTAGCCCTAATTCATTTGCTTTTTGTAAAATTTCCTCCATACAATATTTCTCCTTCATTATTATCGCTTCAATAGTTTTTGATAAAATTGTTATTCTCTATAGAGCAGATTTACTATACAATACATTATAGCATATATTACACTTTCTTTCTATAATAATCTATGATGGATTTATGCAAGGATTTTTTTTCTTTTTTTTTAAAAATATGCTATTTCTGATAAATTGAATTGACATTACAGCAGTAATGATAAAATATTTTAATTTTAATGAGTTTACAATGTATAGCATTGTGCCTGAGAAATTGGGATACATATATTTGGCGACAGTCATTTGAATTCCGGAACAAGTCCGGAATGACGAAGGCGGCGAAAGCAGATTCCGGGTAACGCCTGGAATAACATTGAGAGGATAATTCTATTTTCGGAGGATACAATATGGTAGAACAAAAAGAAATTATAGAGGATGAAAACAAGATAGCTACAGTAATTGCAAGCGATATTTCATTCCGGGGTACATTGAAGTTTAAATCATCATTAAAGATTAAAGGTTCATTAGAAGGAAAAGTTCAAACTGACGGCACGCTCATTATAGGAGATGATGCCAGGGTAAGTGCAGAAATTACCGCTGCTACTGTTTCAATAAGTGGTAAATGTCAGGGTAAAATCAAAGCTTCTAAACTTATTGAAATTTTTGAACACAGCAATATGTCAGGTGACATCGTAACGCCTGATTTGTATGTTGAAAATGGCGCAAAGTTTAATGGCACCTGTATTATGCCAAAATAGTATAAAACCCATAATAGGCAACTAAAACATGATTTTTCAAAAAAATTTGCTGAAAGTTAGTTGTGTTATAGTTGTTTTTATATCATCTACTTTAGCTATAGCACAGAATAATTATTCAAATTATTCCTTTGGATTTTCTTTATCCGGTGGAGCTGATGATGTATGGCATAAAAGTGGCAAGGATGATGGGAAGGATATTACATGGAATCAAGGTATTATGGCTGGTGCTGGGTTATTTTTTGAAAACATGTTTACGAATAGCTTTGGCATCCATGCTGGTATAAACTATTCATACCTTGAAAGTGAATTGGTATTTCAGGATAGTACTGATGAAAAATTAAAATCAAAAAATCATTCTATAATAATACCATTATATTTGCTATCATCATTTGGCAATACAATTCGTATTGATATCTTATATGGATTGAGTTACATGCACATTTTTCATAATACCATGAGCAGCAACAATCAACATACCGATGGGATTAGATATATCAATTATAATCAGTTTGGGGCAGGATTAATGTTGCGATTGGTATTTGCATTTAACCGTTTTACCTATTTTTATATAGCACCACATGGCCAATTTTACTTTACCAATGTCATTGAAGACACAAGCTGGCGTGATTACCTTTATACCTATCAACTTGAAATTGGTATGATATTCAAAACATTTTGATCCTGATTCCCAGACTTTATCTACTAATTGAATGGTTACTGATAAAAAAACACTGATGAAACATCAATTCTATCTAATGTATTATCACCCTGTTGTGCTGTAAGTTGTTTAAATGCTGTAAGCTTAAAGGCGATGATAGGGACTTTGGTTTTATACTTGAATATGCGGTAACAATACTCAGTGTCATGGAATTACACTTTATTTCAACAAAACCATGTTTTTCCTGAATTGCCAGTAATGATGGCGGATCAATAAATGTATGTATGGTCTTTGATAGATAGTGATATGCTTTTATGTTCCCTGCGATAATTCCACCAATCATAGGCAGGAATGTATAGAGATATAAAAAATAGATTAATCGCACAATAGGATTGCGTGGACGGGTAAACTCCAATGCAACAAACATCCCTCCGGGTTGTAACACCCTGAATACTTCGCCCAGAAATATATCAATATCCGGAATATTGCGTATGCCAAAGGATACACATACCTTGCTAAATGTTGCTTCTTTAAACGGAAGCCTTGAAGCATCAGCTACTACTGCCATATCATCTATATTTCCATTCTTTTTGCCCTTGTTAATCATGGCAGATGAAAAGTCTAATGATATGACCTTTGCTCCTGTATTGCGGATAAGTTTTGACAGATCACCTGTTCCACAGCAAACATCCAGAACAACATCGTTTTGCTTACAATCAATTTGCTGAATCATTTTTTTACGCCAGATTGTATCAATCCCTAATGATAAAATCCTGTTTGCCCTATCGTAACCTTCAACAATTGAATCAAACATGGTCCTGATTTGTTGTTTGCGAGTGTTGGGATTTTTGTTATCAATGATGTATCTCATACCATTCTCCGCAGTACAGTATACATGGAATCTCTGTGAACCGGAATTTTGCCTGCATTAATGATAACATCACACAACTGCGGTATATTTGTTGTGGTTGTTACACCGGTAGCCTTTACAACCTTCTCTTCCATCAATATGCCACCCATATCATTTGCACCCATTGCCAGCGCTATCTGTGCCAGAGCCATCCCTTCAGTTAGCCATCCCGCATGTAAATAAGGTACATTGTCCAGAAATATTCGTGAAATAGCAACAGTTTTTAGATAATCAATCCCTGTTGCAGGGATTATAGTGTCCATATTTGTTCCCTTTGGTGCAAATGACCATGGAATAAATGCCATAATACAACCTGTTTCATCCTGCATTTTCCGTATAACATCAAGATGCTCTATCCGTTGAAGCTTTGTTTCACCCATCCCATAGGTCATGGTAGCTGTTGTGTGCATACCATGTTTTTTTATTGAACGGACTACCTCGCACCACTGTGCTACTGTAGCTTTGCGCGGACTTACCTTTTTACGGATATCGTCAACCAGAAGATCTGATGCGCCAGGGATTGAATCCAACCCTGCCTGTTGTAAAGTATCTATAATAGCATCAATTGTACTGCCGCTGCGCTTTGCAATATGGACTATCTCTGATGGTGAAAATGAATGAAGATAAATATCAGGATAATGCTGTTTGATAGTTTTTATCATGGCAACATAATCCTGTAATGTATAGTCAGGATGCAATCCTCCCTGCAGCATTACCTGAGTGCCACCTATATGTACCAGCTCATCAATTTTTTGCAAAATATCATCAACCGTCAGATCATATGACTGTATCTTCCCTGCTTGTGCATGGAATGCACAAAATTTACACATTGCCTGACAGCGATTAGAATAATTTATAATCCGGTCTATAACAAAGCCAACCTCATTGCCGGAGACTATTTGTTCTCTGCGATAATTGGCTAAAACTCCTAAGGTCGCAACATCGCAATCAAAAAGTAAAACGGCTTCATGAGGCTCCAGGCGTTTGTTGTTATATGCGGCATTGATTATTGAGTCAACGGTATTCATATACAGTAACTATCGCCCATAAAATTGTAACGAAGGAATATATGGCAGCAAGCCCAATTCATGAGCACTGGTAAAATAAAACATCAACGCTTCTTTGAGCTTGTTTGCAAATTCAAATTTAAGCAGTGTATAGTATGTTGCGATATCATACGCTATATCAGGATAGCGAAGACTGGCACATGCAATTAATTCGGGTGCATTGTTTTTAAGTTGTAAAAGCGATGTGTGGTACGATTGGCAAACTGCATTGATAGTTTTTTCATTGCTATCCAGTGCATCATTGCGGACTGCAAATACAGCAAACACTACAGGATATCCTGTTTTGTTAAGCCATAAATCGCCAAGGTCATATACATAGGGAAGCGGTTCGGTTTCGTGCATCATTGCCTCGTTGCCAATAACCAGTTTGGCGTCAACATGGTGCAGTGTTGCATAAGGATCAGATGGAATATAGTTTGGGACCAGCCCGTAATATTTTTGTAATAAAATTTTTAACAGCACTACCGATGTTTGCGATGCACTCGATAACCCAACGGTGCTGTGGTTTAAATTTTCAATAGGTTTTTTGCTCACCAGTATGACTGAGCGCACATACCCAATCGAACTTAAACAGAAGTCAGGTAACAGTACAAGGTCGTTATAGCCTTCTGCATACGCTGCAGCAGATATAGGACTCATTGCAAGCTTCCCTTCTTTTATCATTGCGTTAAGCTGGCTTGGATATGCCGGAATAACCTCAACATCAGGAAGTGGTTTTTTTTCAAACATGTTAAAGTAAAAAGGATAACAGTTTAAATAATTAATATACCCTAATTTCATGGTACCTCGTTGCTATTTTTTTATTGCTTCATAGCTGGCGTTAACCCGCACAGGTTTAAAACCAGCGTCATAAATTAAGTGCTGCAAAAAAGGCTCTGACCCCCATGCAGGCGTTTTTGCACCTGCACTGTGGACCACCTTTTCATAATAATATGTAGCACCAATATCATCCACACCGCATTGCAGTAACACCTGTGCAAGCTTTTCACCTACATACATCCACAGCGCCTTTATGTGGGGAATATTATGAAGATATATGCGCGCAGTAGCATAAATACGGATGATGTCATAGCCGGTTGGATCTTTCCGTCTGGCTCTGACCCCTGTATTTTCTTCATGGAATACGAGGGGCACAAAGGTTTTGAATCCACCGGTAGTATTCTGCAAATCACGAATTTTGCACATATGATCAACAATATCAGCAGTATCTTCGATATGATTAAAAAGCATGGTTGCATTGCTTTTCATTCCATTTCTATGTGCTGTCGCCATAACCTCCAGCCACCGTTGTCCACTTATTTTTTTTGGGGCGATAGTTGTTCGGATATGATTGGCAAGTATTTCTGCACCTCCCCCTGGTATGGAATCAATGCCAGCTTTTTTTAATCGCTGAAATAGCTCATCAAGCGGAATATTAAATTTCTTTGCCATATAGTCATATTCAACAGCAGTAAAAGCAACAATGTGAATATCAGGCCTGGTAGATTTTATCAATGCAATCATCTCTTCATAGTATGAAAAAGGCAAATCGGGATGTATCCCTCCAACGATGTGCACCTCATCAATGTCAGCAGCATTTTTTATTTTATGAACTATCTCATCATGTGATAAACAATAGGCATCGTGGTCATCCTTATCGCGTGAGAAAGCACATAAAGGACAGCGCAGCAAACATATATTGGTGTAATTGAGATTCATATTAACACCATAGTAGATGATATTGCCATGCATTTCCTTTTTTACTGTATTAGCAATGAAGCCAAGTCCCATGATATCATTGGTGGTTAGCATTGTGTATGCGTCATCGTTACTGACTGGTACTCCCGCAATAACTTTATTATAAATAAGGGCAAGTTTTTCATCGTGTATGTTCTTCATAATGCCATCGCCTATAGAGGTTATGCTGAATATGTAACTGGTCAAATACCCTGCCTATGATAAAATTTACTACATCATCGACGGTTTCAGGAAAATTATAAAAAGCTGGTATGGGCATTACCACTGAAGCCCCATACATTGATAATGTATAGAGATTATAAAGGTGTAGTGCACTCAAAGGGGTTTCACGGGGCACTATAACAAGCTGCCGTTTTTCCTTCAGTGCAATATCACATACCCTATGGATTAAATTATCTGCATATCCATGAGCGATAGCAGCCACTGTTTTCATTGAGCAGGGTATAACTATTGTAGCTTCAAATTGATTACTGCCACTTGCTATAGGTGCAAAAAAATCATCAGGACTATACTCTATAATATTACTTAACAATTCCGGTTGCATAGTTCGTTGTTTAACAATGCTTATAATCGAGGTACAATCTGTTTGCATCTCATGGTGTATGATAGGCCATGCGCTCTTGGATACTATAACAGCAATTTGTTTATTATGATATACCAGCTCTTCAATACAGCGTATGCCTAATAGTGCCCCGCTAGCACCTGTTATACCTACAATTATCATGTGATTAATTGTATCACGAAGCTGTGTATAAATAAAGATTAATTTTACGGTTGAGGTATAAGGCTCTGACCCCTTTTTTATTTTATACCCACTGTGCAATGGAGTAGCGCTTACGGTACGCCTCCTCATACTGCAAAAAACGTCTCACCCGTTCGCTAAAACTGTCCCCCAGCTGCAGAAAGTACTCATGATGGTCTATCGGCACACCAACATCAGCACCCTCCTGTACATAGCATTGTATGCTGCTGTAGCGATACTTGACAGGACTATCACACCGGCGCTTCCGTACTGGATTGAACGCTATGTACCACAGTAACCACAACAGATAATGAAACGCATCATGGGCAAACTGTACAATGATATCCTTATACCGCTCATTCCAGAATGGACCCGTTCTACCGGTTATTTTATTATACATCTCGGCAAACCGTGCCTTGATATACTGTACAATGCGTGCTATTGGTGCTCCATCCTCTACCGTATGGATAACCAGATGAATATGATTGTCCATGATGCAGTAGGCTATCAGCTTAAAGTCATATTTTTGTTTTGTTCTGTTCAATATGTCGACAAAGCAGGCTTTAAAGTACTCCTCCTGCATCATATCCCGCCACTCGATACAGCGGCTCATGATGTGATAGGTATGCTCGGGCAGTTGTAGGCGCAATTTCCGTGCCATGGGTATTCCTCCGTGTTGTTATAATAATTGAAGTTTCTACTCTATAAAACGCCGGAGATGAAAAAAAATGAAAAGAAATGGTGCATTTTTTTATAAATTTGTAAAAAAATATAATGGGGTCAGAGCATACTGCTATTCTGTCATTCTAAAGGAGCATCAGCGACTGAAGAATCTATATTTTTTATGCAAATAAGAGATTCTTCGCCTTCGTTTCAAAATGACATCGGTTAACACTATCATAGAGCAGCTGCCAGTAATCGAATATTTCCACCCTTTCGTTCAAAGGGGGGGATTATGGGGGGTTCACTTCGTACAGAATGACAAACTATAATTTTTCCAAAGGGAAATATGTGATACATCTTCATATTTTTTCTCATACTTTCATTTGCAAATCGACAATAGTTTTATCACTTCGTAAGGGGATATTTATGCGCTAAATACCCCCTTACCAACCCCTAAAGCGCACCTCAAACGGCGGTGTGCCTTATTTACTGTATATAGTGTGTTTTGACCTTCGTGCTGCGGACGACATCCTGTCCTTGTCCTCGCACGAGCCATATCATGCTACGGCATCCGTGCCTCCACTACTTTCTTTTAACCTCATCAAGACAATATAAAATGGGATCAGAGCCTATATGTCTGAGTACTCAGACAAAAAAATGATCACTTCTTTTTATAAAAATAATGAAATTACATAAAAATATACTTTACTAAAATTTTTATTATCCATACTTATTATTGAAAATACTTTGATTATTTATGAATATATTCAATTATAATGTAGATTAGTGCATTACTGAGAGCAGATGTAATATCATTAAATAAAATAATTAAGAATGTGAATGAAAGGAGGCACATGATGCATCCCTATTACAGACCTCGTCGGCTGCGGGAAAATGAAATAATACGTGATTTAATTGCTGAAACAAAACCTGATTATAACAAACTTATTATGCCCTATTTTGTTATAGAAGGGGCGGGTATTACACAAGCCATAGAGTCTATGCCGGGTATACAGCGGCTATCTATTGATAATCTTTTAAAACAGCTTGATTATGATGTAAAATTAGGGGTCAGAGCCATTATCCTGTTTGGAATACCGTATGATAAAGATGAAAAAGCCTCCGGTGCGTATGATGAAAATGGGATTGTCCAGAAGGCTTGCAGGGAAATTAAAAAACAGTTTCCACAATTGCTCATTATCACCGATGTGTGTTTGTGTGAATACACCAGTCATGGGCATTGTGGTATGGTAAAAGGAAACCAGATAGATAACGATAGTACCCTTGAGCTTTTAGCAAAAACTGCCGTATCGCATGCAAGGGCTGGTGCTGATATTATTGCTCCTTCGGATATGATGGATGGCAGGGTTGAAACTATTCGTCAGGAACTTGATGATAACGGTTTTATAACTATACCCATACTATCGTATGCAGCAAAATATGCTTCAGCTTTTTATGGTCCGTTCAGGGATGCAGCAGGTAGCGCACCACAATTTGGTGACAGACGAAGCTATCAAATGGACTATCGCAATGCACATGAAGCATTGAAAGAGGTTAATCTTGATATTGACGAGGGTGCTGATATCGTTATGGTTAAGCCTGCGTTATCATATTTAGATATTATTTACAGGGTTAAACAGTCTGTAGAATTGCCGGTGTGTGCATATAATGTTAGTGGTGAGTATTCCATGGTGAAAGCTGCAGGTACACTGGGATTTGGCGATGAGGCAAAGCTTGTGCGTGAAATTATGACATCAATATTCAGAGCCGGAGCTGATATGGTAATTTCGTATCATACCTGTGATATTTTAAAAAACAGGTGGTTTGATTAGGAGGATTGCATGGCATTGATTACATCAAAATCAAAAGAATTATATGCACAGGCATGTAAATACCTCCCCGGAGGTGTTAATTCACCGGTGCGTGCATTTAGATCGGTGGGAGGACATCCCCTGTACTTTAAGTTAGGGAAGGGCTCGCACATCATTGATGAAGATGGCAATGAATTTATTGATTACTGCATGTCATGGGGTCCGCTTATTTTAGGTCATGCTGACAATGATGTGGTAAAGGCAATCCAGCAAATAGCCGAAAACGGAACAAGCTTTGGTGCTCCCCACGCAGCAGAGATTGACATTGCCAGGCTTGTTGTGGATTCGTTTCCGGGTATGCAAAAGGTTCGTTTTGTTAATTCAGGCACTGAGGCAACCATGAGTGCAATACGCCTTGCACGGGGATTTACCGGTAACAGTAAAATAATAAAATTTGATGGATGTTACCACGGTCATGCTGATTTTCTTCTGGTTGCTGCCGGTTCAGGTCTTGCAACATTTGGTATGCCTGATTCGGCAGGCGTAACAAAGGGCAATGCAAAGGATACAATAGTTATTCCCTATAATGACGTGGATGCCCTTCACCAGGTACTATCGCACAATGATGATATTGCATGTTGCATTATAGAGCCTGTTTGCTGCAATTATGGATTAATTTTGCCGGAAGATGATTATTTACAAAAGGTACGGGATCTATGTACACAATATCATGTACTGCTGATCTTTGATGAGGTTATTACAGGATTTCGTCTGGCACGGGGTGGCGCTCAGGAACGCTTTGGTGTTACGGCTGATATTACAACGCTGGGCAAGATTGCAGGTGGCGGTTTGCCTGTGGGTGTGTATGGCGCTTCGCATGAGATAATGTCAAAGGTTGCACCTGATGGTCCGGTATATCAGGCAGGTACATTATCAGGCAACCCAATAGCAATGGCTGCTGGTATAGCAACACTTCAAAAGCTTGTTCCGTCTACATATCAAAAACTTGAGCAGTTAGGTCAATACTTTGAGGATGCAATGCAACCTGTTGTTAAGCGCTTTGGCGGGCGTTTTCTTTTTGTCAGGTTTGCATCAATATTTGCTTTATACTTTACTAATGCCGACAACATTACCAGCGTTGATATGGTAAAGGAATGCAACATGCAGCAGTTTGCTCAATTTCACAGGGAGATGCTGGAGCGGGGGATATACCTTTCTCCATCAGGGTATGAAGTTGGGTTTTTATCGATAGCTCATACAAAAGAGGACATCGATACAACAGTAACAGCAATTGATGAATCACTTGCCGTTGTCATGAGTTAACCGTTTATCCTGAGGCAATGCTATTTTAAAATGAAGGGTTTTACGAGTCAGGCTTGAGGTGATAATACCGCCATGGAGCATGATGATACGCTGGGCAATGCAGAGGTTAAATGTTTCTACATTGGAGCGTGTTGTATAAAAAGGATCAAAAAGATAGTGCAGGTCTTCTTCGGCTATTATATCGGTTATACATTGCAGGTGAATGATCAACTCATAGGATGTCCCATAGCAATGGAGCACTATATTTTCTGCTTTTGTATGCTCAGCAACAAATTCAATAATCTGGGTAATAGCAAAGCGTAATTTGTCATAATCAATATATATGGTATAATTTTTTTCGGATTCTATATTTAATTGTAATTTTTTGTTAAACTGACTGGCAGCAGCTATAAAGGTTGACTCCTGTTCCTGCATAAATTTTGTAATACTATATGCTGCTAAATTAACTCGCTTTAAATCTCCCATTTCCTCAATCTGTTGTGTTAAATAGTTAAGGCGTTCAGCATTGTCTACAATGTATTGTAAATATTTTTTGGCTTCATTATGATCAATGCCTTCATCACATTTTCGTATAAGCAAGTTGGCATACCCGCCAATAGAAACTAAAGGGTTCCTTACTTCATGGGCGATGCTGTCTGCCAGCTGTTTAAGCGATTCAAACCTATCTAAGTAGTTTTTACGTATCTGACTGATGAGTTGCTGCTGTTGTTGGTGCAATTTATGCAAACGGGTGGTGTCGGTTATAACAAATGCAATTAAGAAAGAATTGTCATCATTAATTGCAATTGCATTGAGCGTATAGTGATGGATTCTTTTTTTTACTTTTAAACTTATGTGTTCACCAATAACTTCAGCATCAGGTTGTAGTGTATTAACCAGGTTAATTATCGTTTCATTCTCTAAAAGTAGAGTTTTGCCATCTGATTTAACAAAAATTTGTCCTTTTTCATTATTAAAAATAACATTGTGATTTTTATCAATAATAATAATAGCATCATTGACCAGATCGAAAAGATTAATAAGTTTTGACGATGAATGTAGCATAATGTTTCATTAATAATTATGAATTGTAATGAAGTCAATCATAAATTCTATCGGTCAAATCTCCATAAACCTGCAGCTTTAGCCCATTGCAATGCCTGATTAAATTCTTCCAGTGTTATGTATCTTCCCAGTGCAGGGTGTTCCCGTGCTCTGTATGCAGGGTGGTACTGAGCCATAATATTTATATAGGTATCAATTGAAAGTTTTGCAATTTCCTTAAACACCAGATCCGAGCGAGCACTATTCTCAGGGATCACCAAGTGCCTTATAAGCAAGCCGCGCTTTGCTATCCCATGTTCTATCACCAAATCGCCAGCCTGACGATGCATTTCCCTGATTGCAGCAGTTGCGTGGTGTGGATAATCAGGTGCACCGCTTAAATGTTTTGCAACTGTTTCATCCATGTATTTAAAATCGGGCATATAGATGTCTATTATGCCGTCAAGCAATTGTAATGTTTCCACCGCATCGTATCCGCCACTGTTGTATACCAGCGGAATAGTAAGACCGCGTTCAATTGCATACGGCAATGCTTCAACAATCTGTGCCGCAACATGTGTTGGGCTGACGAGGTTTATATTGTGGCATCCCTTTTGCTGTAATCTTATCATAACATCGGCTAACTGTTCGGGGCTAACCGGTTTACCGTTAGGCATCTGCGATATATCCCAGTTTTGACAAAAGATACACGAAAGGTTGCAATTGGCAAAGAAGATGGTACCGGAGCCATGACTTCCAACAAGGCATGATTCTTCACCAAAATGAGCATGGTATGTGGCAACTATCGCCATAACACCGGTACGGCATTTACCTGTTTTTATGCGCCGGTCAATTCTACATCGATGAGGACACAGCGTACAACAGGTAAGAATATTCTGTAAGGCATCGATCCTTTTTTTAAGCTCGCCGGTATGATAGAGTGTAAGATATGACGGATAATACATAACTATCCTTAGTTTGATCATTCCGTGAATACGAACCATAGATTGCTATAGAGCAAACCTTGAAATGATCTTTTAAAAAATCTTTATTTGCGTGTAATAGTGAAAGTATTTCTTCAATGTCTTTCATGGTTTTTTTATGGTCACATTCAGCATTATACTATACAATCATAATTTATATGATACTTTCAAAACAGCGATAGTACAATAAAAATGTATAATACTAATACATATCGGAAATGGCAAATATTGTCAAGAATATTGCTTTGTATTTATAAAATGCACATGAGGTATCCTTTACGGAACTCTATAGTGTTTATTTTGATCCATGGGGTTACGCATGTAATAATCATTTATTGTTTTAATAATATCATCTATTGCTGAAAGCTTGCGGATTATAGTAAAAAGCTCATGCCCAAAGGTGCAGTTTTTTGCAAAGTAAAAACAAAATCGGTGTGCCCTGCTTTTATGAAGTTTTTGCGGGAGCATTGTTTGTATGTTGGTAAGTACATCTATCCAGAGAGCAGCATGGTCGATAGTTACTGTTAATGGATTGTTATTGTAAAGAGCATTGCACAGTGCAAAAATCCACGGTTGTTGTACGGCTGCTCTGCCAATCATAATGCCGGCGCACCGTGTTTGATGTAACCGCTGCATGGCAAGCTGTGGCGTTGTAATATCACCATTGCCAATTATGGGGATTGCAGCATGCTTAACAATTTCATCAATGACATCCCACTTTGCGCTACGGCTAAAACCCCACTTTGCAGCTCGTGGATGCAGGGTAATGGCGTTAACCCCTTCATCCTGCAGCATCACAATGAACTGCTTTAAGTAGTCCATATCTATATCATGATACCCCGCACGCATTTTAACCGTTAAAAGGTTTTTTACCGCTTTACGGCAGCTTTTAACAATATCCCTTGCATGGCGCATATCTACAAGCAATTGCGCACCGCATCCAGCCTTAACGATATGGGGAGCACTGCATGCCATATTGATGTCGATGCCATCACAGCCATAATCCTGCAGGATGGAGGCGGCATTTGCCATGATAGCAGGATTGTTGCCAACTATTTGATAAAAAAAAGGTGTGTCAAACCCATGGCGTTGTACCAGTGGTTCATTGTGGGGTGCTTTTGCATTGATAGCACCGCTTGCAAGCATCTCAGAGTAGAGTACAACCTCACCGCAAAATTGCTTTATGACTTTGCGCAGTGCAGGTGTACTCACCTCTGCCATGGGAGCAAGGAAGAATGTATAGCTATGGTTGTTGATAAGCATTTAGCTATTGCAATGTGCATCCAAAACGGTCATTGGTATAGTGCGCTTTACTTGTTTTACCAAGAGCCGAAGCCGTTACACTCTTTTCATTATGGTCAACCGAATATGATGAAACAGGAAGGTCAAGTTTTGACCATTGCAGACATTGCTCTTCAGACCTTTGCTCAACAAATAAGCATGAACACATGAATTTAGAAAAAGCACCGGAAACCATTGGTCTAAAATTGTTGATATCATTCCAATTGGTTATCGTCACAATTCCAATGATGATTATTATAATAAACAGTATCATAACGAGTATTTTCATAATTTTTTTCATGGTATCACCTTTTACTAATACTATCGATTATAAGTTTTAAAAAAGTATTGATGTTAAATGTATCATCCCGGTTATCACCGGTATATACTATAACCATATCAAGAGAAGGTATAATAAAGATATACTGGCCCCAATGTCCCATGGCTATGAACATATCGTCAGGAGCATCGGGAAATGCTCGTTTCATATTTTTTTCCGGAATATCACGGTTAAGCCACCATAAAGCGCCATACGCTGGATCAGCCATATCACTTTTTGAAAGTTTGGTTGTATAGTATGCCGGGGCGATAGTTGTTGAATATGCAACCCATCCCTGGGGAAGTAAGCGTTTGCCTTCCCATATACCATCGTTTAGAAAAAGATAGCCAAACCGTGCCATATCCTGCGAAGTGGTGAAGATATATGAAGATCCGACAAATGTTCCTGCCACGTCGCGTTCCCATACAACTTTTTTCATACCAATAACGTTGAAGAGCTTTTCCCATGGATATTGCTCATATTCTCTTGCACTCATGGTATTTTTAAGCATAGCCATTAAAAGATTTGGGGTTGGACTGGCATATTCCCATTTTTCACCGGGATTTGCTTCCAGGTCCTGAGAAGCGGCATATGCAGCCATATCGGTATGTCCTATGGTAAACAGCATTGCATTTACCGTTGATTTAAGCGGTGAAGCTTCATACGTTTCATTTGAATACAATCCGGAGCTCATGCGCATAAGGTGATCAACGGTAATGTTTTTATGCTGTCCGCGATTTAACGAAGGATAAAATTTCCATGCAGGATCACTCAAGGATAATTTTCCTTCTTTTATTGCAATGCCAAAAAGGGCATTGGTAAATGATTTTGATACTGACCATGTAATGTGCACCTTGTTTCTGGTAAATTCACCGGCATACTTTTCATATACTATATAGCCATTTTTTACAATGATGACGCTATCAGTTCGTATGCCCTTGCGTTCAGATTCAGGTTGTAATCGTGAAAACGCATACAACTCCATTTTTTTTAGGTCCTGTGAGTTCATTCCCACATCTTCAGGTTTTTTAACCTTCCATTCTTTTGTTGGCCAGTAGTCCCGTTGAGTAGCTGGCTTTTTAAAATTTGATGTTCCAGTAACATTACCCTGTTGTTCATCTGCTTCTGTGATGCAGGTAAATAGTACAATTAAACAAACAACCAGAATACCTTTGATACTGTGTCTATTCAAATTGCTCATGGCACCCCCCATTAATTTTTTATTAGTACTACACTATTAGTACTACACTATTAGTACTACACTATCAGTAAAACAGTTATTTATGCAATACATAAAAAATAATATTTTTGACTGCTATTTTGCTTACAATATTCACATGCGATAATACAGACAGATATGATTTTTTACCACATTCGTGTTGACTTTTTTCATTGCCGGGTATAGTATTTATATTTTTACATTGCAATGAAAAAGGCTGATGTTTATCATAAAAAATCCAAACTATAGATGGTATGGTAAAGCATAACAATGCCTGAGTGGAATTGAAAGTGTGTGTATGAAAACAAAAAATTTAATCAACATAGAATTATTTCGAATGATACATATTAATAATGTACCACACATTCTGAAATATGGCATTACTCATAGATATTCAAAGAATAGTAATCCGGATTATGAAAATATTGGAGATATTTCTTTGATTGACACAAGAGAAAATAAAAAAATCAATGTCACTAATGGAGGCAGCACAATAATCAAAGAAATAAAGTTAGGCAATTATATACCTTTTTATTTTGGTGTAAGGATGCCTATGTTATACGTAATTCAGCATGGTGGCAACTTTGTAGAAAAACCAATACCACCGAGTGATATTGTCTATATTGTTTGTGACTTAGAAAAAATCATAAAATTGAGTCAAGAGTATTATTTTACCGATGGTCATGCAACTGATAACCTGACCACTTTTTATGATAGTAGCAAAATAAATGAAATAAAAAACATACTTGACTGGCAGGCTATCAATGCTCAATTCTGGGGAGGAGAGGAAAATTTGACAATTAAATGGGGCAAACAAGCAGAATTTTTGGTAAAAGGTGATTTGCCTGTAACCATCATCAAAAGATATATTTGCTATAATGATGAAGCTAAAAGCAGGTTGATGAGTTTTGGGATATTAGGGGAAAATATTGTAATTGATCAAAGTGCCTATTATTAATAATAGAGAGGGGGGTATGATGAAATATATTACAGGGAACATCCTTGAAAGTAAAACACAGGCTCTTGTTAATACTGTAAATATTGTTGGAGTAATGGGTAAAGGCATTGCTTTGCAATTTAAGAAAGTATTTCCTGAAAATTACAAGAAATATGCAGACGCATGCAAAAAAGGTGAAATAACTATAGGTAAATTATTCATTACTAAAGAAAATACGCTTTACGGTGAAAAACTTATTATAAATTTCCCGACTAAAAAGGATTGGAGAAAACCCTCAGAATATGAGTATATTGAAAAAGGTTTAGATGAATTAATTAAAATTATTGAAGAATATAAGATCACAAGCATTGCTTTGCCGCCTCTGGGCGCTGGCAGTGGTGGATTGGTCTGGAGTAAGGTTAAAACTATTATTGAAGAGAAGCTGAAGAATATTGATATTGAAATATTGGTATATGAACCGACAAAAGATATTAAAGAAAAGTTAAAGAAAGAAAGAATAAAGCTAACAGATGCAAGAGCCTTGATGCTCTATGTGCTCTATGATTTGATAAAACAGGGGGAATTTGTATCGGAATTTTCTGCAGAAAAAGTTTGCTATTTTTTACAGAAGTTTGGAGCAGAAAAATATTTCAAATTAAAATATCAACCAAATTTTTATGGACCGTATTCTGGGAAAGTTCGGTTTGTATTGAATTACTTAAGCGGCAGTTATATTTTAGGCTACAGTGATTTGAATAAAAGACCTTTTGAACCCTTATTACTCGTTCCGGATGGAGATGAAGAAGTCAGAAATTATATCGAGTCAAAACCTGAACTAAAAGCAATTGCCCAAAAAACCGTAAAGTTTCTTGATGGATTTTATTCTGATTTTAGTCTGGAGCTACTATCTACTGTAGATTGGATAATGAACAAAAAAAATACCAATGATATAGATGTCATTAAGCAAGAACTCAACAAATGGAGCGAAAGAAAAAGAACCAGATTCTCTGATGACAGATATATAAAAATTGCGATTAAGCATTTGAGAGATGCTGAGGTAAGGTAGTGCTTAAAAATGTTTAAATTAAAAATAAAGATTAAACTATGAATACATAGAGTTCAATTTGGAGAAGATGAGATTTACACGTTTATACAGCATATTCAGTATTAAATAATCAATTTGTTGATCCAGAATCTGAAGAAACGTGGGATAATTATGTTAAAAACGTATTCGATAAGGCAATTGAAAATACAATTGAAGCTATTGGTATTTCATAATAAACGGATATGAAAAATAAAAAATGATTATATTAGCAACGATAACAAATTAAAAAAATTATTTGATGAAAAAATTGAACAAGTAAAAAGAATTTTGATTCTTCCAAATATAGAATTTCGATTAAATAAATTGGTCGGTAAGAATAGGATAAACTTTCATGTTATTTTCTCTGATGAAATTGAAATAAAAGAAATTAAAGAAAATTTTTACAAGAAATAAATTTTGTTTATGAAAGTAATCCTCAAAATGAAGATGAGAAAAGAAAATTAACAAAGCATAATCTAATACAACTCGATGAAAAATTAAAAAGCGAGCATAAGAATTTTAAAGATGACTCAGATTTATACATTGGTTGTATGAATGCTGTTGTAGATGATACAGAGATTTTAAGTATCCTTTCTAATAAAAAGTCTTTATTTGAAAATAAATATCTCACACTTGTACCTGCTGATGAAGATTTATCTAATTTAAATTGGAATGGGCAGAATCATTTAACAAGGAAAATTTTTATTTAAAAAGCTGATATCTTATTTTCTACAAATGAAAATACCATAAATTGGGCATTAGGGCATAAAAGCGAAGGTGAAACAATAGAAGAAAAAGAAAAAAAATTCACAAAAGAATTTAAATCCTTAAAACCTTGTATTATTGGTTCTGATGCTCATGCTATAGAAAATTTATTTTCACGTTACACATGGATTAAAGCAGACCCAACATTTAAAGGATTAAGGCAAATAATCTTTGAACCAGAGGCAAGAGTTTATGTAAGAGAAGAACCTGATGCATTAAAAAAAGTTAAAGAAAACAAAACAAAATTTATTAAGCAGTTGAAAATAAATCAAATGAACGGATATAATGAAGAACAAGGAATTTGGTTTAAAGATATTGAAATTCCCTTGAATTATGGGCTGGTAGCTATTATTGGAAATAAAGGAAATGGTAAAAGTGCATTAACAGACATAATAAGTTTATGCGGGAATTAGCATAATTACCGTGATTTTCTTTCTAAAAGCAGATAGGTCTTTGAGAGATGATCTGGCATCAAATTTTAAAGCTGAATTAATATGGAAAAGTGGTGAGATAATAAAAAAACAATTAAATGAAAAAACAGATAAAGATCACAATAATAAATTTACATTTGAGATCGGATCCATTGAAAATTCTGCAATTAATAAACATGCTTCTGACACATTAGAAGGTACGTTAAATGCATTTAATGCTAGAAGATTAAAGTATATTTAAAACCCTTATAAAACGTACCTTCGTTGCTAAAATTTAGATTTCCAGTTAATATGTATGTTTTTATTGTAAATAAGAATACAGTCTCAATAAGAATTTTTGCAGTATACAGTTGTTAAAGATAAATCTTGAGCTTGCATTTTTATTAACACTGCACTATTGCTGCAAAATAACTATGGAATAACTGTAACTATCCATACATTTTACTTGACTAAATATTCATAATTATTTCATAACTGCACAATAACATTAATGAGGGATGTAATGAAGAAGATATTAATCATTTGCGTGGGTGTGGTGTGTTTAAGCTGCACGCGCTATGTTGAGCTGGGGGATGTGGAATTTACTGTTAATGTTACATTTGAAAAGAATGTTCCAGTGTTTGCATCAACATACACAATATATATCAATAATAAAAGTGTTGATACGGTGATTACCAGCTATAGTGCTGTTGTATCAATACTTGATGAAGAACAAAAAGCAGTAAAACAATGTACCGTAACAGCAGAGCAAATTTTGCCAAAGCAGCAAAAACAGTTGTTTGTTCAACAAAAAGATAGCGAGGATACTATCAAGGTATTATTAGATGCTCTGGAGATTAGCGTCGATGAATTAATAAAACAGCGTGAAGCTGCTCTTGTGTTACCTGCAAGGATGGTACGGGTTGATAATGTTACCTATAAAACTGTAGATATTGTTACGTATCTTAAAGAGGTGGAAAAATGACATTTGATGATACAAAGATTTATGCTTATTTTACCATTGCGATGTTTATTGTTGCACTGTTGTTTGGATTGCCCGGGCTGTATTCAACTTTTATTACTGAGCCCGCAATTGAATCGCTTATCTACCATGATAATCCGTCGTCACAGCAATTAAAACAGGCATACATCATGCTTCGCAAACCCCACATCTTTGCTGGCTATAACCGTTATGATGAGGTTGGTGCAGGCATTGAGTATATATTAAAAGATTTTGATTTGCGAGTTGCTGAAAAAAAAGATTTTGATGTCAACGATACAATGTATCTTGAGCTTTTACTTGAGCGCAGAAAACAGGGCAGTGATTTATCAATAAAAACAATGGTGTTTTTTGTTTTGCTTTCACTACTCGGGTCGATAGCTCTTGTCATTGAGAAGACTTCAAAAAATAGGATGAAGGAAAGATAAGGATTTAACTCCCTGATAACAAACCCTGTATGATTAAATCAACCGCCTCATCCTCAGAAAGTCCACGGGCCATGAGCGTTTGCAACTGTTTATCATCAACACTGCCAATGGCAGCCTCGTGGGTAACATGTGCCTTAGGATGATATACCTCAACAACCGGAATAGCTTTAGCAGTTGCCCTATCCTGTATAATCTCTTTACAGTCAACATGCCCGCGCGCGTACGCTGCGTGTGCAGTTAAAGTATTGTACACAGTAGCCTGTGCAGTATCACGAACGGCAATGCGGGTGGTAAGTACACCGACAGCACCTTCACCGTTAAGATGTCCTGTTTCGCGGATGGTGATTGCATCATCCTGTATGCCGTTTACCTTTGCATTCATCTCTAAATGGCTATGCTCATAGCAGGTGGTTTCGTAATCAATATCAATAATGCCGGCTTTACCCCTCAACAATTCAAAGTCGGTTTTAAATGTAGCATTTTTTTCAACAGTAACTATCGCATGCGGAAGCACGGTAATAAAACCGCTGGCTGCATGGACATGCCTTTCAAGATACGAGTAGCTGGCACCTTCCTTAATGGTGATAACAGCCTCCATCTTGTGGGTTATATTTTTTGCATTGGGGAATGTACAGTGGGCAAGTATGGAAACACTGGCATGCTCTTCAATGGTAACGTCCATAATAATTTCCTGCAGTCCATCTTCAGGCAGCATGCCAAAACAAAGGTGTACCGGCTTTTGTATTATATGCCCCGCCAGCACCCTCATTGTTACCCTCACGCCGTTTTGTGTTTCAGCCGGCTCAACAACAAGCCCTTCAACAAGGTGTGAAGCAACAACCATATTGCTATTGATAACCAGATGCGCAATATCAGGGTCATTGAGTGCAGCGTCGGTTAATCCCATGGTTTTGTATAAGGTTTGTGCAACTGCTCGTCTATCATCCATTAGCGTGCTTCTCCAGAAATAGGTATATTTTTATGATCGCAGGGGATGCATTTGTTTTCAAAATATCCTGAAATTTTATCAATGCCACCTTTATCGATGATATTGCCATGGCACATCAAAAATGCATGTTCTGCTTTTTGCAAAACGGCCATACTATGGGTGATAGTTATTATGGTAGAGCCTCGTTGCTTTAAAATTGCCATTGCATCGAATATCCGCTCCAGTGCTTCAACATCAATTCCTGAGTCAGGCTCGTCCAGCAAAACAACCTCCGGCTGCATCACAAGCAGTGACGCCAGCTCTATGCGTTTGCGCTCACCACCGCTTAGTGTTTTGTCACATGCTCGCGGCAGATATTCCTGAGCTGGCAAACCAATAACATCCATTGCTTCTTCTATTGATAATCCATTATCCTTTTTTGAAGCCTGTAAATACTGATAAACGGTTAATCCTTCAAAGCGTGCCGGTTCCTGCCATGCAAGGCTTATGCCAAGGCGTGCCCGCTGGTATACCGATAGTTCATTGATTGGTTTATTTTTAAAATACAATGTGCCGCTGATGGTGCGATAATCGTTAAGCCCCATTATGACATAGGATAGCGTTGATTTACCGGCGCCATTAGGACCAACAATGGCATGGATATATCCTTCCCAGAAATCTACCGAAATGCTGTCTAATATTGGTTTATTGTTTAAGCTCAAAGATACATTTTCAAGTTTAAGAATTGCCATTGCGATAGCTCCTTAAAAATAGAATTATGCGCCAATGTCATTCCGGGCTTGCCCCGGAATCCCGATAATTTTCAGATATCCTGAATCAGGGTTCATGATGACTGCCGAAAAATATTTTCATGACATCCGGATAGCAACAAGCCAGCCATCGCAAACTCCTTACACTTCACTTCACTTCACTTCACTTCAATAAAATATACCAGCATTTACAGTAACTATCGAACAAAAGCCGTCAGGATACTATTTTTTATATGATACCCTTATTATTTCACAGCTTGTGTACAGTGTTATACAGTAACTATCGAACATTATACAATAATAAAAATTAGTTATTTTATAGTAAGGAGGTATATTTTTAGCGGGTCGATTATACGGCATAATGTCCCGGTACGTATTGTTCTGGTGGATGATTGTTATAGGTATCAGCAATAAATTTGTATATTCTAAACAAAAGTACTTGATTAATTTTTTAACTATAGTTTTGTAGTAACATAGTCATCACCAACCTTATGAGCAATGGTTATCCCGATGAGATTGGCTGAGCCTTCAATAGAGCATGTTCAAAGTAAGATTCCCACCGATTTAGAGCATCTGCGCAAGCTTTTTATAATGCCCGACTCGCCCGATAGATTTATGCAATTTGGCTATGAGCTTCTTGATTTGATTCATTCCTTTTTTAAGGAAAAGGGGGGCATCCACAGCGAAATTTCATTACCCCAGTTAGCCTGTTTGTTTAATGCTATCGATATCCCTAAAGAGCCAAAACTGTTGAAAGATATACTGGCAGAGGTAAAGCAAAAGGTCATTAAACATTCGGTGAAGGTTGGCAACCCTTATTATATAGGGCACATGACCAGTGCTATTCCTTATTTTATGATTTTACTTGAGATGATCATTGCAGCATTAAATCAAAACCAGGTAAAAATTGAAACAGCAAAGGCATCAACATTTGTGGAACGTGAATTTATTTCATGGATTCACCGGCTTATTTTCTGCAAATCAGCTTCATTTTATAAACGAAATATTCAAAATCACAGAATTGCGCTGGGAAATGTTACTCTTGACGGTACATTGGCCAATCTTACCGCTATGCTGGTTGCACGTAATAAAGCGTTTCCGGCAGATGAGCGTTTTCCCGGTATACGCAAAGCTGGTGTGGCTGAAACTTTTCGCTACTATGCCATTCATAAAGCTGTGTTCATTGTTTCGCAGCGCGGACATTACTCAATAGATAAAGTTGCCCGCATCACAGGGATAGGGGACAATAATGTTATAAAAATTCCTGTCGATAGTAACAATAAAATTGATATTAATGCACTAAAAAAAGTATTAAAAGAGATATCCGAATATAATAGCAGCCATCATGATACAATAAAAGTCATATCGTTGATTGGTATTGCTGGAACTACCGAAACAGGCAACATTGATGATCTTATGGCCTTACGGAAGATTGCCGATGAATACAACATATTTTTTCATGTTGATGCTGCGTGGGGAGGGTCAGTATTACTGGTAAACAAGTATCGCGATCTTTTCAGGGGTATAGAAAAAGCCGATTCGGTAACATTTGATGCTCACAAGTTGTTATATTCGCCATTGTCCATGGGATTGATATTGTTTAAAAATCCCTATGATCTTCTAAATATCATGCATACATCAGATTATATCATACGTCCCGATTCTGTTGATCAGGGGAGGTTTACTGTAGAGGGATCACGCCCATTTTCATGTTTAAAGCCATGGGTTACCTTAAAGATATTTGGAACCACAGGTTTTGAGGTGTTGTTTGATCATGCCTTTATGCTTACCAGTACGTTGAAAGATATCATCAATAAACATGAAAATTTTGAATTGCTCAACAGCCCTGAATTATTTATCACCAATTACCGATTTGTTCCTGAAGGTGTTCAAAGCAAAATTAACAGAATTTATGAACAATTGAGCAATGCCGACCAGCAAAAAGCAACACGGTTACAAAAGCGTTTAAAGAAACTCAACGATGGTATCAATGAAATGAATATTGAACTGCATAGAGCAATACGCCAGGAAGATAATAGCTTTGTTTCCCGCACCATGCTGGAGTCAACACGCTATAGAGGGCAAAAGATTGTTGTACTGCGAGCTATTACCATAAATCCGCTTACAACGCCGGCAATATTACAGGAAATTATTGACGAGCACAATAAGCTTGGGTTAACAATATATCATGATTTTAAAAACAGGTTGTTCCACATTTAATTGTATTTTCTGGATGCTTCTTTTTATTTTCCACTTTTGCTTTTGTTTGCAGGGTAATGCGTGTGAAGCTTTTGCTTTACACAATGGGGTTATTTATCTTGATAGCAATACTTCGCTTCCTGTTAATGGAACAGTGCTGGATTTTACGGCAATAAACAATAGAGCAATTTTGTATGTGGCAAGAAGTGAAAAAGAAGTTACCGCTGGTGCATATCTTCTTGATGAAAAAAAATCTATTGTATGTGTTGTAGCCAGCATCAACGAATCATCAGAGGTAAAGCGTATAGCATTTGACCCACCGGTAGTGTATATCAGCATTCATGATTCTACAAACTGCTATCTTTATCGCGCCGATGTTAACATCGGTATTGTACAGCAAAAAGAAGCTATTACCGATTTTGTGCTGCTGGACGGCGGATTGGCGGTGCTTACAAACGATAATTATCTTGAATATAATGATGGTAAGCTGCCGCTTTACTTTTTGTCAAGACCATATTTTAAAAGGGCGATAGATAGCCGCATTGTGCTGGTTGCCGATACTGATGCAACCGAGGTAATTGATGTTGTTGCCCAAAAGCCTGTATACAGGTATGCCAGCAATGTGCAGTATGTCAGCAGTGAAGACCATACTGTTGAGATAGCACTCTACGATATGCCATCAGAAGAAAAGGCTGGCAGAGTGTTTTATAAAATAATGTGCGATGGCGTGGACTATACCAGGACTGAGCCCGGATTATCTATTAACAGCACAGCAATTGATTTAAATTTGACTGCATGTCAGTACCATGAAATAATTATTGAACGCTGGCGTCTTGATGAAACTGAGAATAAATACATACGTGACAATAACATACGCCAGCCGAAACCTCTTACAGTATATGTGTATCCCGGCAGGGTTATTGTATTTACAATGATATTCAATGGTACAGAATATCAGGTTCATTCTCATTTTAAAGTAGAGTCACAAAAGTAGAAAGCAATAAAAAAAGCAGGCTTTTATAGCCTGCTTTTTTTATTGTGGAAGAATTGCTAAAAATTAATGCTATTTAAATTCATTTATCTTTTCACTTTTCTTTTCATCCTGAGATACTATCTCACGTAAATGCTTGTACTGGGGCGACTCAATACCGTATTGTAATTCGGCAGCTTTGAGCATATATATATTCTTCTTTTGCTTATATTGCAACTGCTCCTGCTCTGTACCCTGTTTGTATTTTACCAGAACACTTTCCATGTATCCATAACAGCTTGCAAGATACTTATATGCCCATACATCGTTTTTAGTTTGGTCGTTAATAGCAATGTAGCGCTCCAGGATAGGGATACATGGTTTTAAATTGTAAAGATCATATTGCGTGGATACATATGCCTTATATAATCCAATCTGGAAATTAACAAATTTTGGGTCTTTCCTTACTTCCTCAAAGGTTATTTCATCCATATGGTTGATAGCGCGTGTAAAGTAGGTTATTGCTTTGCTCTTTGCTTCAAACTTCATCATTGATATCTGACGCTTTTCCTGTTCGCGCCTGTCTATTTCCTGCCAGTACCACTGCTCATTGAGGTTTTTATTCTTTTGATTTGTTTCTACTAATTTATTAACCTCATTTTCCATGTCTTCAAGTATATCTATACCCGTTGAATATTCATCTATTGCAAGTTTAAGAAGATTATCAGAATATTCCTTGCTGAGTTTTTCAAGCTCTTCTATCGCTTTTATATAGGGTTTAAAATCTTTGATGCGCCAGCCGGTAACTTCTTCTTTTATGCCTTCTTTTTGTGGTTCTTTTGGTGCAGCTTGTTGTTGTGCAATGACGATACCTGAAACCGCTGCAAGAACAAAGACAGTGATGGTGACAGTAAATAAAAATCGTATTGATTTCATAGTGGATACCCTCTTATGATAAGATGCACGTTATGCTTACATTATGCTATTACACTTTTTTATCGGTTATGGTATATCAAAAATTTAAATATTTTTCAATAAAAAAAGGAATAGACATTTGCTATAGATCATTATATATTTGGTTCAGTATATTTGATAATAACATTGTGTAATTATAGTGCAGTTGCTGATGGCCGCGTATAGCCATTGGTGGTTTAACAGGATCACCAAACGCGGGTTGAAGCTGTAGCGTTATTGTCATTCTGAGGCAAAGCCGATAGCCATTCTGAGTGATAGCGAAGAATCTCCTTTATGAATGAATATATAATGAATAGATTCTTCGGTCGCTAACGCTTCCTCGGAATAACACAATATTCAATTTCAGGGGGGAATAATAAATATGAAAAAGCACATTGCAGCAAGTATTACTGTTTGTATGTTGATAGCTCCTGTTGCTTTTTCTCATGCACAAATGAAAAGTTCATTTAAAGCCAGTGTTGAGGCTCAGAAGCAGAGGGATGCGAAAAGTATTGCTGAGGTAAAACAGCAATTAGCCATAATTAAAAAAGATATAAAAGAGCGAAATCTTAAATTTAAAGTTGATATGACTGAAGCATTAAAGCGGCAGATAGATGAAATTACCGGAGCTATTCCACCTGAAGATCTTGAAAAAGAAGCTGAAATTCAGACTAATAGTGGATTACAGCTTTTCCTGGAATTTTTGCAACGTTTGTCTGAATCAAAGGCTAAGAAGCAAAAAGAGGCAACACTTCCACCTAAAAAAGAACCAGTAAAACCTGAAGAAGCAAAAAAAGAAGAGCCCAAAGCAGTTGAACCTGAAAAGCCGCGGGAAACACTCCCCGAGTCATTTATGCTTGCCGATCCATCAAAGCCAGCGCTCGACTGGTTTGCATTGGGGATGATGACACCAATAAAGGATCAGGGGCTTTGCGGCAGTTGCTGGTCATTTACCGCGATGGGTGTTGTGGAGGGGTGCTACAAGATAAAAGCAAAAGATGAAATTGATTTATCCGAGCAGTATTGCATTGATTGTGCTCGTGATAAATATGGCAGAGATGCCGGCAGTTGTAATGGCGGCTGGTATGGCAATGTTTTTGATTTTTTGATGAATAATTACCCTGTTGAAGAAAAGGTTGCTCCATACAGGGGGTATGAATATGGATGTACACCTAAAAAACAGTTTCCCATAAAAATGGTTGCATGGGGGTATGTGCGTGCGGATGCAGGTATTCCAACAGTAGAGCAGATGAAGAAGGCATTATGTACCTATGGGCCAATAGCAGCCACCGTTAAGGTTACTCCGGCATTTCAGGCATATGTTGGCGGTATATTTGATGAATTTACTCCGGTAAGCAGCGATAAAGATGTTAACCATGGCATTATCATAGTTGGATGGGATGATAGTAAACATGCATATCGCATTAAAAATTCATGGGGACAGCGCTGGGGTGAAAAGGGTTATATGTGGATTCAATATGGGTGTAATAATGTTGGTTATGGTGCAGCCTGGGTTGTACTGGATAAAGAATAATTTTATTTTTGGGGGACACTGCAATGGTTGTTAATATAAAGAAATCAGGATTACTATATGTTATTGTATTGATAATGGTTGCTGGTTGTACAAAAGATATGAAGGAACCATGCACAACGATAAATGCTGTACATTACAAAGGTGAGGAGATAGTTATTAACAATGGCGGCTGTATTTCATTTGAGCTGGAATCCCAGCTTAGCACCGGTCACCGATGGTTTTTTAAAATTGAGCAAAATGCTGTTGTGCTTGTCAATAGTGATTATAAGGTAGAAACAATGCAACAGCAAGTTGTTGGCGGTATAGATAAGGAGCTTTTTACCTTTAAGGCGGTTAAGCCGGGTACTGCTACGATAGTATTTGAGTACATAAGGGCATTTGATAAAAATAAAAAACCGGTCAAGAGCAAAGAATATAAGGTTACCATAGTTGAGTAATAGTATTGTTTGTTATTCTGAGGTGTAGCCAAAGAATCCAGACGTTGAAGAAAATAATAGGATCTTCAGCCACTGGCGCTCCTTCAGAATGACAGTATGTCATCACAGCAATAAACAGCCAGACAGTGGTGCAGAGTGTCTTTGGATGCTGGCGCATTATCGTAAAGAAATTTTTTAATATTTTTTCTTGTTAGTTTTTGTATTTTGTATACCATGCTTTTGAAAATTAAATAATACGATATCATAATAGATTATATACTGATTAAAAGCTGTCCGTTGTTATACTTATAAACTTTATACTATGACAATGTGGGTTAATGCAAAAATAATATGGTAAATCAAAGGTAACATTATAAAAAAATATTAATACTAATATTCTAATAAATTATATAAGGGGGTAAGTATGAAAAAACATACTATTGTAACAATGATAGCGTTATCTATTGTTCTCATGTTATTAGCCTGTGTTGGAACATCTGAAATAACAGAAAAACCAGCAGCTCCAGCATTTAAATACTATGGACTCGATGGATTATACCTGACAACCGATGAAAAGCAGATGAACGGAGTTGCAAAAGATCATGCAAAACTTAGAGTTGGGGAGTTTGTTGTTGTATATGCCCGAGGCATGAGCACTGTAGATACAGGTGCTCAATGGTTTAAGCTGCCATCAAGTGTTGCTGTTACATGGAAAGCTGATAGTGAATTGCAGGTTGCACCTGCATCAGGACATACAGTTACTGTGAGGGTGGTAAAACCTATTGCTGTTACCTCTTATGTTACAGCGGTAGCAACAGCAAAAAATGGGAAAAAGATAGAGGCACTTTTTACAGTAGAAGGGAAAAAGTAGAATATACAAATCATGGAAAACATTCCCCTCGTCTCAGTGGAAAAACAGGTAATAAAATCCATGTATGAGCTTAAAGAACATTCCATTGTATCACTGGCGTGAAAATAAGTGATAAACTTATGTATGCAGCTTAAAGAACATTCTATCATATCGCTGTCGGGAAAATAAGTAATTAACCTTTTTATACAGCGTTAAAAAAATGGCATCGTATTACTGTCGGGAAAACAGGTAATAAACCTATGTATTCAGCTTTAAAATAATTCATCGTATCACTGGTGAGAAAATAAGTAAAAAACCTTTTTACTCAGCTTTAAAAACAATTACCCGTCGCACCGGCGACGGGTAAAGTATACACTTTTTACTCAGCTTTTATCTCAATCTTTTTAGGTTTTGCTTCTTCACGCTTTGGTAATGTAACGGTAAGTACTCCATTCTCAAGTGAAGCACTTATTCCTTCAGGATTTATGGCATTAGATACAACAAACTTTCTGTAATAGTTGAATAGAGTATATTCACGATACGTCATGTTTTCATTGCTGGTGTACTGCTCATCAACTTTTCCGGTTATTTCAAGCTCGTTGTTGTTAAAGGTAATATTTACATTATCCTTTGTAACCCCGGGCATGTCGGCTTTCAATACATATTCATTATCGGTTTCATAGATATCAACCGGTGGTGTTATCACATAATCATGCTTTTTTACATTCTGTTCGGGCTTTTGTGCTAATTGAGTTGCCATACTGTTCACCTCCTTTATTACTTAATCATTATTTTACGGGGTTTTACCGCTTCGTGCTTGGACAGCTTGATTGTCAATATGCCATTGTTCAATGACGCATCTACCTTGTTAGGGTCAACCTGATAGGGCAGTTGTATGGACTTACGGAAAGTGCCAAACTCTCGCTCTTTGCGTAGATATGGCTGGTTGGCATAATCTTCCTTACAGGTCATTTCAATGGTAAGTGTATTATCTATTAGTTGAACATCTACATCCTCAGCCTTTACTCCCGGAGCTATCGCCCTGACAAGTATTTCATCGTCCTTTTCATAGATATTTACATAAGGAAAGTCCACACGCTGCCGTGAAAATGCAGCTTCATCAAAGAAGCGGTCAACCAGATTCCTTAATGCAAATACATCATCAAAAAGATCGTATGTTCCAAACATAGCCTGCCTCCTTATTTAACATTAATGGTTATTCGTTTTGGTTGCGAAACTTCCTTCTTTTCAAAGTCAATGGTTAATACACCGTTTTTAAATTTGGCTTTTGCGCTGTCAGCTTTTACCTCGCCAGGAAGAGTAATGCAGCGTTTGAATGAACCATATCGACTTTCAGAAAGAACATAACGCTTATTCTCTTCCTTACGCTCCTCTTTCTTCTCCCCGCTGATGGTAAGGATATTGTCTTCCAATGCAACGTTGATATCCTTTTCATCAATTCCCGGAATTTCTGCGCGCACATGGATAGACTTTTCATCTTCTTTAACATCTACCGTGGGTATCCATGCAGAATCAAAAAGATTAGCGGGTTCTAATGAAAAGAAGTTTTCAAAGGTTTTTTTGACATCACGCTCAAATTCTTCAAATGGATTGAGAGCGGTGTTATCTCGTTTTGTTAAACCCCATTTCATAGCACACCTCCTATGAACTTCAGGATTTGTTGTTAGCACTCTATATGAGTGAGTGCTAATTTCTGTATATAAATTAATACTGATTTGGAAAATCGTCAAGTGGGGTGTAAAAAAATATTTTCACTAAACGATAAAATATTGCCAGAAATCTATTACATTTTTCACCAATTTGCGTTAAAACACAGAGAATCATACCAGAGGTGGCATGATGACATAGTATAATAATCACTGAGGTATTGAACTAACACATTGAAAAAGATACTATTACAGCAGAACGGGTGCATATGTTATTACACCATGTATCTATACTAATGAATATTTATTCTACAAATAGTTGATGGTTAACTAATTTTTTTGTTGAAAAATTCTTATATATAGTATTGTCTTTATAAAGGATTTTCCTGGTATGAAAAATACCTGCATGTCACCATATAAAATAGTATAAGGAGGTTTGCACAATGCTGTTACCGTTATTTGACAAAGATTGTGAACATGCTGGATGGCTTGACCCCGGTAAATATATTTATGATGCAGATATGAATTTTATTGCATTTATTATTAATAGCAATGCATGGTCGGTTGAAACTGGCAATTGGCTGGGACCGGTGCAGGGGCTTTTATGCTACGATACAAACGGAAAACTCATGTTCTGGAATCCAAAAGAAAAAATAACTGGAACGGTTAACGCTCCCCGTCCAAGCCGACAGATTCTTGCCACCAAACCACAAACGCCAGCCAAACCGGCTGAACCTGCAAAACCGGCACCGCCAAAGTGTAATGCTAATGTATGGTCTGACTTATCACTTTGGGGCTGGCTTTCGCAGTAACACGCATAACATCTATTGTTTATTTTGTGTTGTGGGACGGAACTATAGCCTGTAAAAATTTTTACTGCATTGTGAAAAAAATTATTACAGGGACACTATATGTCCCACGTAATGAGTATAGTATATACTATAAATAATATGGGAGAAAGTTAAAAAATTCCGATCAATAACGCCTGATGAACATCATATATAATAAAGAGGAGGTTCTATGCGTTTTGTTGTTCATATGCATTTTGATAACGGTAATGATATCCTGTTGCCGCCATGGTACAGGATAGGCTTTGCATCAATGATTAAAGAAGCATTGCGGCAGGATGCAACCAGTAAAATGTATGAGCTCTATTACGGTAATGCCAAAAAAAACAGACCAAAGCCTTTTACCTTTGCAGTAAAGCTCAATGTTGCTGATGTTGAAAAAAGCAATGTTAACTATCTTAGACTTGGTAATCCGTTTATTAGTTTTTATATTTCAAGCAACGATTATGAATTTATAATGACTGTCTACAATGGATTATTAAAACTTAAACAGTATGCAATCTATAACAATACCATCATCATAGATAGGTTTAATCTTTTACCTGAAAAAACATTTCCAGAGTCAAAAGCAGTGTTTGATATTTTTTCGCCTATTGTGGTAAGAAAGGTTGATGAAAACAAAAAAGGAACAGGGTATGTCAATGTTAACGATAGTACCTATAAACAGATGCTTTTTTACAGCATAAGGAGTCAATGCAAATTTTTGGGCGATAGTTACCTGTTAAACGATGATGATGTAGCAATCAATACCAGCAGTGCATTTACCGTAAAGATACCGCATTATAACAAAAGAAACCCTGATAAACCCGAGGTTATAGCAGCAACCGATGGGTGCATTGCAATACAGGCACCAAACGAGGTGTTGCAGCTTATATACGATATAGGGCTGGGAGCACGAAGAAGCCAGGGATTTGGTATGCTGGAGGTAGCGGGATGAATGATGAATTGTACCAGAGTTTGAAAGAAATTTCCCATTTTATAAAAGAAAAATTTTTAGCACAAAAGGTGATTCTTTTTGGTTCTTACGCCTATGGCAATCCAACACCTGATAGTGATATAGACTTTTTTGTTATAATGGATACTGACAAAAGATTTCCTGAAGAAGCTGCAAATATTAGAATTGGAATAGATGAGGAATTCCATATAGCAAAACCAATAGATATCCTGGTAAGAACCCCTGGTTATGTTCAAAAAAGACTGGGTATGGGTGATTTTTTTATGAAGGATATTATTGAAAAAGGAATAGAGTTATGAAAGAAATAACGAAAGAGTGGGTAAATAAAGCCGAAAAAGATTTTGCTGTTGTTTTGAGACTGCTTGAAAATTCCGATCCAGTTTTTGATGCTGTATGTTTCCACTCCCAACAATGTGTTGAAAAATACCTTAAAGCAGTTTTACAGGAAAATGAAATCTATTGTGAAAAGACACATGATTTATGGCTGATTGCACAGAAATGTTTGCCTTTTATTTCTAAACTAAATACAATGAAATCAGATTTGATACGCCTTACCGCCTATGCCGTAGAAGTTAGATACCCAGGTTTTGAAGCCGATAAAGAAGCGGCGGAAAACTCGCTGGCTATATGTACAGAAGTACGAAAGCTTGTAAGGCAATATTTTGGGCTGGAGGTAGCGGGATGATGATCATTGATGAATTAGCAAATGTAATAAAAAAAGAATTTAGTGTACAAAAGATAATTCTTTTTGGTTCACATGCCTATGGGCAGCCTCACAAGGATAGCGATGTGGATATATGTGTTATTATGGAAACCAATTTACCATTTCCAGAGCAAGCAGCAATTATACGCCTGAAATTACGAGAAAAGATAAAAGAAAAGCCCCCTATAGACCTTATTGTAAGAACCCCTGATTCTATTAAAGAAGAACTAAAGAAAAACAATTTTTTTATACGGGATATTATTGAGAAAGGGAAACAATTGTGAAAGAAATAACAAAACAATGGATAAAAAAGGCTGAAGAAGATTATATAGTAACCAGCAGAGAGATAGAACTGGATAAACCGGTATGTAGTGCAGTATGTTTTCACTCTCAGCAAGCTGTAGAAAAATACATTAAAGCTGTTCTTCAGGAAAATGAAATATATTTTCCAAAAACCCATGATTTAGAAAAGTTAATGGATTTATGCAAAGAATATATTCCAGAGCTTGAACAATTAGCAGATGGATTACTATGGTTAACAAGCTATGCAGTAGAAGTAAGGTATCCTGGTATAACAGCCAGGAAAAAAGAAGCCATTAAATCATATGAAATAGCTAAAAAGGTACGAGATATGGTAAGGAGGCATCTGGATGTTGATTAATAATGAAATTATACTTTATCCATCAAACTGGCTATACAACGCGGGGGTAGTGGGATGAATAAAGAAAAAATTACTTTTACACTAACAGGAAATTTTCAATATGATTTGGGTATACTTGGCTTAAAAAGAGTATTAGATTTTTTTGGAATAAAATATGAAAGTGACAAAAAATTTTATATTACTTTACAAAGAGATGCTAATACACTCCTTGAAGATATAATTGCAAAGCTTATATTTGACAATGGTATAAATTATTTTTGGAAAAAGCTATTGGAAGATTTGAAGAAAAAGAATAAGAATAATAAAGATATTCAAAAAAAAATTGAAGAATTGGGAAAAGTAGAGAATATATCTTGTGAATGTGACTTAAAAGAAAACTATAAAGACAAGGGTTTAACCCTGCTTATAGAAAATATATCTGATGTACTGTTTAATATTTTGAATGATGATATGAAAAATGAAATAGGAGTAAATTATATCAAAGATTTATTATGGCAAAAAAGTGTTAATTTATTAAATAATATTCTACTAAATTTTCAAGCTGATATGAATATAAAAGGGGAAGGAACTTTAAGAAAAGCAAAAAATAAATTAAATGATAATATTGTTAAAGATTCTAAATGTTCCTTTTGTAATCAGAAAATGGGAAAAAGATTAACGAGAGATGTGTTTTTCTTTGCACCATCTCAATACAACGCGTTCTGGTTTAGTGAACCGAGTTTATACGTTTGCCCTGCATGTTTGGTTTCTAATTTTGCTATAACTCAAGCTTTTACTTTTTTAGGAAATAAATTGGATGCTATAGTTTTTTATACTCCAAACTTAGAAGATATGGAAAAAATGAATGTTACTTTAACATCACATTTTAATGATAATCTTAATTTTGGTTTTTTTAAAATTGTTAAATCTTTGATTGAATATGAAAAAGAGATCCTGAAGAAGGAAGCTTCTGTTAAAGAGCTTCAGATTTTGAGTTTTCGATTAGATTCTAAAAATCCATTAATAGAAATGTTTATACTATCAGAAGGTACAATTTATAATTTGATAAAGATAGAAAATCAACTTAATTCATTGTTTGATGAAAATAATATTAGTAAATTATTTGGTTATATCAGAGAAAAGGATAGATACGCTAAAATTGATTTTTCGAAAGAACTTATGAAGAATCTTTCACAAAATCAAAAAATTATATATTTAGTTCAAAAATATTCAAGATATTGTATAATGTCGGAGACTTTTAAACAAAATAAAACTGAGAAACCACCTGTCAGAAATTTTACGCCATGGTTATTTCTTAATTTTTTGAAAATACATTTTAAATTGGAGGGTTATATGATTGATGAATTTAATAAATTTCAAGAAATAGGGCAAAGGATGAGACAGAGAGTATATATGCTTCTTACTGATAATAAGACTAAATCTATTAACTGGAATACTTTTGACAACAAAATTATTTCACTCTCAAACTCTTTTTTAAATACTTCTAAAGGATCATTGCAACAGTTCCAGGAATTGCTATCAAGGGTAATTATTAGTTTAGGATTAAATATCGATATGAGTATCATAAAAATAATCAATAAAGAAAATTTTGGTGAAATTACAACAATAATTGCATTAGCACTACTAGTATCACAACCTGCTGAAAACCGTAATAGGGAAGATGATCAAATGCAAGATATTAAAAAAGAACAGATATAAATTATAAAATATTGAGGAGGATTATTATGAAATTAACAGGAGTTTTTTTAATTGAGACAGGAGTTGTAAATAGGGGGGATGGAATTGGAAATATTGCAACTGTAAAAAAAATAACTACACCTCAAGGTATTAAAGTTTATTTTTCACCACAATCGTATAAAAGAGCCTTATGGAACAGTTTACAAAATAATTTTGGATGGTCTTTGCCTTTAGTTACTAAAGAAGGTGGTGTTGTGCAAAGAACAGGTACCGTGATTGATAGTGAAGAATTCGATTTTGGCGGGACAATGGTTGCAAAGCCTATGTACCAGAGAAATACAACATTTTATTTAGATAATGGAATATCAATCAATAATTTCACTGGTGATATGGAATTTATGACTAATATGGGTATAGCTAAACTTTATGGAGAAAATGAAGCTAACATTATAAACCGTGAGAATTTTTATGGTATTTACCTTTTGCCATTCGGTATAGAAATAGATAGAATTGGAATTCAGGAACTTAATTTAGATTTAACGGTTAGTTTTGAATCAAACGACAATCTGGAACAAAAAATAGAAAAAATTTATACTGCTTTAAAATTAAAGGAACAAATTGATGACTATAAAATAAAAATGTGGGTAAACAGAATAGCTTCAATTGAAATTCAGAACAATAAAATAATTATTATTCTTACTATAGATGAAAGAAAAAGGAGGTTCCAACAATTAATGGAAGCGATGGGTGAACTTGGTAGGAAAATAGAAGGGAGTGAAAGAAATTTATGCCCTCATTTCGCGTTTTTTTCGTTAACTTATGCCACTCCAAAGTATTTGTTGTTTATCAAAGATAAGTTAATAAGGAAAGAAAAATTAACAGAACAAGATATTCAACATTATGCGGAAAAAGATGGGAAAAACATTATTATTGCTACTCATGAAAATTACAAGGAAAAAATAAAGGAAATAATTGAGGCAGTTTTTCCAAATTAATTGATAGAGGAGGTCAAAATTGCTGAGATTAATTATTTATCAAGAAACAGCACATTTCCGTATCGCTACTATTGGTAATCCTTATTTGACGTATTTACTTCCACCACCGTCTACTATTTATGGCTTTTTGAGAAAAATAACTAACTATAAAAGCATAAATTATCAAAACACAAAACTATCAATTCAAGGAATATATGAAAGTATTTCCTTAGAAAAGGAAAGATTAACTCTTGAAACTAAAAGAGAAATAAAAACAAATATTATACCAATTCAAAAATTACATAATTCAACATGGATAATTCATATTGATTCAGTATATGATAGAGAAATAAAAGAAGGAATAAATGATTATGTAGGTATTTTACGATTAGGTCGGGTTGAGGATTTAATTATAGATTTCTCTTTAGAAGAAATCATGATTTCAGATAACGATTACAAAAATATTGATGTAGATTATTTTATATATAAAAAATGGGAGCAGGGGAAAGATTTTAAAGGTCAACTTTTTAGTATGTTTATAGATAGTGAAGTAGATGAGAAATTAAATATAATTGGATATAAACCTGTTCAATTAATATATTCTTCTGTTTATAGTTCTCTGGATGAAATAAAATGTTCAGATGGGAAATATTTAGTGTCATGGATTCATTAAATTTTGAAACTCTAAAAAAGCAAATATTTAAAAAATTTCAGCTAAATCAATATTTAGCTAAGTCTGATAAAAATTATAAAACTAATACTAGTATAGAAGATCATGTTAAAGATTTGCTTTATGAGTTAGATAACTTTTTATCAAAATATTCAGATGTTATAAAAACTACTGATGATATGTTGTTATTAAGGTTAGCCATTTTGTTTCATGATATTGGAAAAATAAACATATTGTTTCAAAAAAAATTAACTGAAAATAAAAAAGATGATGTAATACCCCATAATTGTTTATCACCATTGTTTCTAAAGTTGGTTAACAAATTAGAAGAGGATAAACTTTCTTTGTTAACCTATATAATATTTAACCACCACAAGAGAGGTGCAAATTATTTTTCAAATGATAGTTATGGTATAAATCTTTTGATTAAACAAATACAAGAAAATCAGAAATACTTTTTCAATAATTTTGAATTTAGTGAAGAAACATTAGAAAATTACAAAGTTTGGCTTTTAAATTCCCTAAGAAATAGAAAGTCAAAAAAATACATAATATTAACTGGTCTTCTTATTCGCCTTGACCATGCTGCTTCCGGTGAATTAGAGGTGGAAGAAGAACCAATCAAAGATGATAGGAAAGATATTCTTTTTTCGTATTTTAAAAGAAAAAATAAGACAACAAAACTTAGACCATTTCAAGAAAGATATGGAATAAATGAGAAGAAAGATTATCAATGTATAGTAGCAGATACAGGGCTTGGGAAAACAGGGCTTTCCGTATTGTGGAGCCATAAAAAAATATTTTATATTTTACCAAATAGAGCATCTGTTAATGCTATGTTTAATACTTTAAAAGAAATATATGGTGAATACAACGTTGGACTACTTCATTCTACGGCATTGTTTAATTTAATTCAAGACAATGAAGATGACATTGCAGTATTAAAAGAATATGATCAGACTCGTGTGCTATCAAAACCAGTAACAGTATGCACTGCAGACCAATTATTTACTGCTGCTTTTAATATGCCAGGATACGAAAAGATATATGCAACTTTATCTTATTCTGATGTTATAATAGATGAGATCCAAGGTTTTCAACCACAACAGATTATTCCAATGTTAAAACAAATTAAGGAAACTAAAGAGCTTGGTGCTAATTACCTTATTATTACAGCTACTTTGCCATCTATTGTGACAAATAGACTAATGGAATATGGATTTGATGTAATAGAAAACGATGATTGTACAACCGATCCTATAAAACGGCACAAGATTAAAATAGAAAAAGGTAAAACTATAGAAGACTTGAGTGAAGGTATCGTTGATACAGCTGTATCAGGTAAAAAAGTTTTGGTAATTGTCAATACAGTTAAAAAGGCTCAGGAGATGTATAACAAAATAAATAACACAACCAAAGAACATAGAGCCAATTTTATTGATGTGAACATTCTCCATAGCAGATATATATGGAAAGATAGACAGGTAAAAGAGAATGCAATTATTGATGAATGCGAACAGGATAATAATTTTAACTATAAAAAACAAAATTATTCTATATGGATAACTACACAATTAGTTGAAGCTTCTCTGGATATTGATTTTGATTATTTATTTTCAGAAGCATCCACAGCAGATTCTGTTATTCAAAGGATGGGAAGAGTCTGGAGACATAAAAATGTTGATTATAATGGGGACGAAAATATAATTATAGCTACTGCTGTAGAAAATACGGTTTATGAGAAAATACTAATAGAAAAGACAGTTGAAATGATTGAAAATAGCATAAAAAATAATGATAATATTTTAATTTCATCAGAAAAAAGAAGAATAGTAAACGAATTATATTCAGAAAAAAATCTTAAGCAATGGCGCTCAAAGTATATAGAGGAGTGGAATAAATTTGAAGAACAAATAAACAGTGGTTGGAATTTTATTTTAGAAGAGAATTCGCAAAGAGCATTTAGAGATGTAATGAGTATTGATCTGATACCTGCAATTTATAAAGAAATTGTTGAAAGTAGTTACAAAAAGCTTTTAGATTTAAGAAATGAAAAGAGTTTAGACGGAAAAGTCAAAAGATTGCAAAGATTACAAATTTTAAAAGAAATACAGGAATATAAGGTTCCTGTTCCACTATATTTACTAAATCCTAATGTTAGTAGAAAACTTATTAATACTTCCCAGCCAATTGAATGGATTGATAAAGGATATGGAATAGGTATTTTGCATGAGTATTATAAGTATGATCAAATTTTAGGTTTAACATGTAAAGGCATAAAGGGTGAGGATGAAATTATTATTTAGGTATCTTCAATTTTTAGCAAAACTATGCTTAATGTTTTGATCCCAATTATTACAACTAGTATAGTAGAGGAACTATCGCATGCCACGTAAACTTAACATTGATATTGATTATCTTATCAATGTAATGCAGATGCATGATAGGTTGAATGAATACTATATTGATCTTGAAACAGGTAAAATAGTTTGTAATGAAGAATTCCCTGATGATTATAATCTTAGTGAAGATGATTTGCTGTCTGAAGATGTATCTATTGATTATGAATCTGATCGTTATTTATGGATTCCCGTTTTTGAATCAAGCAAAGCGTATAAGTTTATGGAAGATTTTATATATGAATTAGAGAATGAAGAGGCGCGTAAAAAATTAGTATATGCAATACAGGGTAAAAAACCCTTTAGAAGATTTAAAGATGCACTACAGGCGTTTCCAGATATTGAAAAACAGTGGTATAGTTTTGAAGAAAAAAAAATGAAAGAGTATATCATAAAGTGGTTACATGAATATGATATTGCAATTGAAAACTCATAGTTATTTTAATAAGTACTGCATATATGCACAATTTTTTTGCACATATACAGTACCATATAAATTACGTTATTTTATTGGCAACTACATGAATCTATCAAGGGTAAATATATGATAAACAAAGAACTTAAAGAAAGAATGGAAGCACTGCTAAACAGCAGAGAAGATTAGCTTGCTGATGAACTTAATCAAGAGCTGGAAAAAATTGTCAATGAAATGAATAAAAGACATTAGATAATTTTGAAGGATTTTCTCCTGCAGATATGCACTATATGCTTTATACTCCTTTTCATAAACAATGCTCTATTGGTATAAATACCAATATTTCCAAATATTTTTATTACAGTATTCACCTTTATTGAAGTTGGCAGTACATATTATGGAAAAAATTAAAGCAGAAGGTCATATGCTGTTAACATCTAAAGATAATCTTAAAGTAAGCTTTATTAAATAATTGTATAATCTTGGAATTTATTATGGTCATGATAGAGACAGTTTTGAAAACCGTCCATGCCAGGACAACCTGGATTTTTGTGGTCACTATGGATTCTTAAAAAATATGGTTCAAAACGCGAACCAGCCAGTTTTTATGCGCAAAAATATTTAACAGCGTTTCCAATATTTATTAACCAGCAGAACAATATAAATTTTGTGGATGCCTGTTATACAGTTTGTTTTGTGGCTGGTAATAATAATGACAATAGTTCATTATTTTAAAAACCCTGAAATTGTTAGCACATCACTTTTGAATACATTTTTGAAATAGTAATGGTTGATGCTGTATAAAGTTTATGCTTCATTATCAAATATATTTATTGCATTAATAGTGCCATGTATTTTATAATTGAAGGGATATGTATAATAATATAACACCTGTAATCACTGGTACTCAAATAGCTTATTATATCGTCTGCCATAGAAAACTATGGTTATTCAACAAGAATATTTCGTTGGAACATACAAGCGAACTTGTTGAGATTGGTAACCTAATTCATGAAGCATCATATACTAGAAAAAGAAAAGAAATTAATTTAGAAGGCATTAAAATTGATTTACTAGAAGCAAAAAGAGGAATTATTCATGAGGTAAAAAAGTCAAAAGCATTAGAAGAATCACATGCATGGCAATTGAAGTATTATATTTATTATTGCAAGCAAATAGGTATTGAAGTGGAAGGGATCATTGATTATCCTAAATTGCGAAGAAGAGAAAAAATTATCCTTAATATGGAAGATGAAGAAAAAATAAAAAATATTCTTAATGAAATTTATGTAATAATGAGTGATGATAAACTCCCAGCAGTCATTAAAAAACCGTACTGCAAAAAATGTAGCTACTATGAATTTTGCTATTGTTAGGTATTACCATGAAGGACTACTACATATTTAAAAGCGGGCGCATTAGCCGCAAGGATAACTCCATAGTGTTTGAGACTAATGACAGTAATATCTTTATACCCATTAATGATATTGATAGCCTTTGCTTTTTTGGCGAGATTGATATAAATACAAAAGCAATGAATTTTTTAGCACAACAGCAGGTTGTTGTACACTTTTTTAACTACTATGGGTGGTATACCGGCAGTTTTTATCCGCGCGAATTTTTGTTATCGGGTGATGTGCTGGTAGCTCAGGTAAAGGCATACCTTGACATGCACAGCAGGACATATATTGCACGGCAGTTTGTGCAGGGTGCAATTCACGGCTTTATAACCAATATAAAACGGTATCCTGATGTTGGCGATGCGGCGGTGGATACATTACAACAGTACCTAAGCGCAACTGAAGAGCAATCCAATGTACTATCGCTCATGGGTATTGAAGGAAACGCGCATGAATTGTATTATAGCACATTCCCTGTTATTATAAAGCAAACCATAGAATTTGAAAAAAGGGTAAAACATCCGCCCAACAATATGATGAATGCAATGATATCGTTTTGCAACAGCCTTGTTTATACGCATGTAATAAAAGAACTGTATAAAACACAGCTTAACCCAACAGTAAGCTATTTGCATGAGCCGTCAAACAGGCGCTTTTCGCTGGCGCTTGATGTGGCAGAAATTTTTAAACCAATATACGCAGACCGTGTTATTTTTGACCTGTTAAACAATAACATGATAACACAAAAACATTTTGACAAAGATTTAAATTACTGTTATTTAAAAGAGGATGGGCGCAAGATTGTGGTAAAAGCCTTTGACGATAAGATTAATACAACGGTTATGCATAAAAAGTTAAAACGCAATGTAAGCTACCAAAAGATGATACGCCTTGAATTGTATAAGCTTATTAAACATCTGTTAAACGAAGAGCAGTATCAAAGTTTGCGGATATGGTGGTAAGATAGTTATTATACATAGGGTAATCAACATGCATGGAATAAATAAAAGAGATTATGAAATGACCAGAACTGCAATAAAAGCTGCTTTCATTATTAAAAATGTATTTAACAAAGGTATTACTATATGAATACTATATTTAAAAAAATTGCCGGGGGCGATAGTTACTGGACATTAAAACATTGATGGATAACAGGGCAATACTATGTATATAATCCTTGTATACGACATCTCAACCGTAACATCGAGTGGACGGAAGCGATTGCCAAAAGTAATGAAAAAATGCCGACAGTACCTGAGGCATACGCAAAAGTCGGTATTTGAAGGCGAGATAACCGAAGCAAAGCTGTATGCATTAAAACAGGAGATTGCAAAGCTTATAGATGACAAAGAGGATTATGTGGTTGTATACCAACTACCACAAAAAACAGTGCTAAACCGTGAAAATATAGGGATAGATTTTGATCCAACTGAGCGGATCATATAAAAAAACTTGATTTGATGGTTGTTTTAGGGTAATTGGTAACAGGGCAAGCACAAAAGCACTACCGGAGGTTCGAGAAACAGCAGTTTTGAAAATGATACGTATTGTTTAATAATTGATTATAATAGGCTTTTTTCGACGGGTTTGAGCTTCCAATAGTGGGATTTAAAGTTTAATTTTATTCTATCATACTTGTATGATAGTAATAGTTTGAGCTTCCAATAGTGGGATTTAAAGATTAGAGGTGTATTTTTATAAAAACTATGTATAAATGTTTGAGCTTCCAATAGTGGGATTTAAAGTATTAAAGGGTGTATTTTTTTAAAAAAATATGTGAGTTTGAGCTTCCAATAGTGGGATTTAAAGTTATTACTACATAATTCTCAAAAAGTAGATATATCAGTTTGAGCTTCCAATAGTGGGATTTAAAGTCTGCTATAAAAATATCTACAACAGGAAAAAAATCAAGTTTGAGCTTCCAATAGTGGGATTTAAAGAATAAAAGATAAATTTTTTATAAAAACTTTTGACAACGTTTGAGCTTCCAATAGTGGGATTTAAAGATTATTGTAAATAATATTTTAACAAGTTTTGTAATTGTTTGAGCTTCCAATAGTGGGATTTAAAGACAATTGTTTTTGGTTTTATATTTAATTCAAAAACCGTTTGAGCTTCCAATAGTGGGATTTAAAGAGAGGCGTTGAAATGGATAGAACAACTTACATTAATGTTTGAGCTTCCAATAGTGGGATTTAAAGATTTGATACGTAGCAGGGTCGGCAAGTCCAAGCAAGGTTTGAGCTTCCAATAGTGGGATTTAAAGTACATAGTAATCACTTCCGAAAGTAAAAGAACCGCCGTTTGAGCTTCCAATAGTGGGATTTAAAGATGAAGCAGTTTGCATTGTCCATTCTGTTTCTGTGGTTTGAGCTTCCAATAGTGGGATTTAAAGTTGTATTCAGTAATTCTATCAATTAGCTTCTCTAACGGGTTTGAGCTTCCAATAGTGGGATTTAAAGTTGTAGAAGAAACATTTGAATTAGGCGGATATAATAGTTTGAGCTTCCAATAGTGGGATTTAAAGTCTATCTTTATATTGTTAGCTTCTTTAAGTATACCCTGTTTGAGCTTCCAATAGTGGGATTTAAAGTTACTGGCAATTTGCACTTGCCAGTTTTCAGCATCTGTTTGAGCTTCCAATAGTGGGATTTAAAGTTCATTAAAGCTAATTCCCATTCATCGAAACTTTTTTTGTTTGAGCTTCCAATAGTGGGATTTAAAGTGAATAAGTTACAAATAACAGAAGAACAATTTATGAGTTTGAGCTTCCAATAGTGGGATTTAAAGATTATATAGTTGTTTATGCTTGCACTTGTTTGTACTGTTTGAGCTTCCAATAGTGGGATTTAAAGTGCTAACAAATACTATCCTTTGTTTTTTATCCATATGTTTGAGCTTCCAATAGTGGGATTTAAAGATAAAGAAGAATAAATTTCTACTTGAAGCAATATTAGTTTGAGCTTCCAATAGTGGGATTTAAAGGGGTGATAAATAAGATAATGAACGTGCGGAACTTTCGTTTGAGCTTCCAATAGTGGGATTTAAAGAAACGTTTTATTGAATAATAATCTTTCAACTTATCTGTTTGAGCTTCCAATAGTGGGATTTAAAGTTCGGTATAATATTAGGAAATCCAAAATAATCCCACGTTTGAGCTTCCAATAGTGGGATTTAAAGGATTATAGCCGGTACCAACAAAGCAGTTATAATTGTGTTTGAGCTTCCAATAGTGGGATTTAAAGGTTGCTCGTATCAACATTCATCGAAAAAATCGAAAAGTTTGAGCTTCCAATAGTGGGATTTAAAGAAGTCAATTGTAAAATTATTACCATGTTCTATTGATGTTTGAGCTTCCAATAGTGGGATTTAAAGAAAAGCATTGAGGCTGTTGTTCAGGGTGGCGATGATGTTTGAGCTTCCAATAGTGGGATTTAAAGGCAGTTTTCGGCTGATGTCATAACACTTGCAGCTGGGTTTGAGCTTCCAATAGTGGGATTTAAAGTGCGAAGAATTTGTCACTGCGAAATATATGCAAGTAGTTTGAGCTTCCAATAGTGGGATTTAAAGAGAAAACATCGTCTGTCTTGTAACTTGCATTGTAGCGTTTGAGCTTCCAATAGTGGGATTTAAAGCTCGTAGTCCGTGACGAAATTATCATGCCTTGGTAAGTTTGAGCTTCCAATAGTGGGATTTAAAGCTTGTTATCGATTCGAGTTTTTGCGCATTACCGCCTGTTTGAGCTTCCAATAGTGGGATTTAAAGGATGAGCAGATGGTAATATATTTCACGAGGATACCGGTTTGAGCTTCCAATAGTGGGATTTAAAGGAACGCATCGGAATGAATATTATGGATACAATAGAAGTTTGAGCTTCCAATAGTGGGATTTAAAGATATTTTTTAAAAATATGATGGAGTCTATAAGACGGGTTTGAGCTTCCAATAGTGGGATTTAAAGCAGTGTAGTGCGCATTTTTGTCGGCGCTAAACAATCGTTTGAGCTTCCAATAGTGGGATTTAAAGATTATCACAGAGCTTGCGAACGCAATGGGTTACGGCAGGTTTGAGCTTCCAATAGTGGGATTTAAAGAGAAATTAATTGATAGTTCGCCATGGACAAACGAGAGTTTGAGCTTCCAATAGTGGGATTTAAAGTCTTCACTCTTCCTGCATTTGTTGTTTTCGTCCAAGTTTGAGCTTCCAATAGTGGGATTTAAAGAATGAGCATTGGAATATTTCATTTGTGCAACTCAATGTTTGAGCTTCCAATAGTGGGATTTAAAGTGCGAAGAATATGACGGAAAAATTCAATAGCGCAGGTGTTTGAGCTTCCAATAGTGGGATTTAAAGTTTTTTTGCGCTCTATGGCGGACAGAATACTGGAAAAGTTTGAGCTTCCAATAGTGGGATTTAAAGTGCTTTAATTTGTTTTTCGGCTTCATTATATTCTTTGTTTGAGCTTCCAATAGTGGGATTTAAAGGGTAAATATCGACCCATAGATAGCCGGTCACAACCTGTTTGAGCTTCCAATAGTGGGATTTAAAGAGGGAGTTATTTCAATGCAGAGTTTGATCAGCTGTATGTTTGAGCTTCCAATAGTGGGATTTAAAGGGTAAATAAAATAATGAAATTTCAATTAGACGATAGAGTTTGAGCTTCCAATAGTGGGATTTAAAGTATAAGAAAAAAATTAAAAATCCTGATGTCTATTTGGTTTGAGCTTCCAATAGTGGGATTTAAAGCCATTTTATACCTTTTTAGTGATTTATTCAAATTGAGTTTGAGCTTCCAATAGTGGGATTTAAAGCGGGAAAGAGATACAGGAAAATGTTGCGGAGTATATGTTTGAGCTTCCAATAGTGGGATTTAAAGTAGCGAGTTCGGTATAACTTCAACCATGCCGCCGAGTTTGAGCTTCCAATAGTGGGATTTAAAGGCGAGCAAACAACACAATACGTAATATTGCATAAAGTTTGAGCTTCCAATAGTGGGATTTAAAGTCGAACGTAATATAATAATAAATACTATCACCTTCAGTGTTTGAGCTTCCAATAGTGGGATTTAAAGAAGCTTCAATGTACAATTTTTTATGTCCAGTTAACGGTTTGAGCTTCCAATAGTGGGATTTAAAGTAATAAAACGCAGTAAACGACTTCTTGATTGCCTGGTTTGAGCTTCCAATAGTGGGATTTAAAGGTTCATTTCGTTTATTATATCGAATTGTTCCTGTAAGTTTGAGCTTCCAATAGTGGGATTTAAAGTAGCAGCAGCAGTTAATGATTTAATAGCAGCAGTAAGTTTGAGCTTCCAATAGTGGGATTTAAAGGAAAAAATGTATCCAAGCTTCGATAGCAAATTTTGCGTTTGAGCTTCCAATAGTGGGATTTAAAGGATACCCTGTGCAAATAATACACTCTCACAAGTTTAGTTTGAGCTTCCAATAGTGGGATTTAAAGTTATTTCATGAAAATAAATTGAGAGGCAATAAATTAGTTTGAGCTTCCAATAGTGGGATTTAAAGGTGGAATAAAGGCAAGCAAGAAGAATTTCACGATAGGTTTGAGCTTCCAATAGTGGGATTTAAAGACGTCAAGGGTATTATACCATTGTGTACCGCCAAGTGTTTGAGCTTCCAATAGTGGGATTTAAAGACGCTATCGTTTTATTTTTCTGGCGGAACGACGAAGGTTTGAGCTTCCAATAGTGGGATTTAAAGTAGTAATGAAATTGTGCGGAATTGATTACATAAGTGAGTTTGAGCTTCCAATAGTGGGATTTAAAGCTTCTTTAATTGTTATTAAGTATTTATTATCTACCAGTTTGAGCTTCCAATAGTGGGATTTAAAGATTTTTATTGTCTCTCTGATTTGTCCGAACCGATTTGTTTGAGCTTCCAATAGTGGGATTTAAAGAAGATTACGAAACACATTTGCTAATCAAATTATTCCGTTTGAGCTTCCAATAGTGGGATTTAAAGCTTAATAATCATGACAGGGAAATTTATAAGCTGGCTAGTTTGAGCTTCCAATAGTGGGATTTAAAGTCCTGATCGTACACCGTATGCACGGCTACCATGTATGTTTGAGCTTCCAATAGTGGGATTTAAAGTGCGGCAACACACGCAATACGTGAAAATCTTCCCATGTTTGAGCTTCCAATAGTGGGATTTAAAGCTCAATTTATTGATAAGCCTGCAACAAGAAGACTGAGTTTGAGCTTCCAATAGTGGGATTTAAAGGCGATACTTGATCCGTCCGGTGAAAATGAAAAACGTGTTTGAGCTTCCAATAGTGGGATTTAAAGCAGGACGATGCACTAAGAAAATTGAAAGCTCGATATAGTTTGAGCTTCCAATAGTGGGATTTAAAGTACCTGATAATTCAGATGGGTGGTATCATTTCATCGGTTTGAGCTTCCAATAGTGGGATTTAAAGCTCAATTTATTGATAAGCCTGCTACTCGAAGATTGAGTTTGAGCTTCCAATAGTGGGATGCAACAGTTATAATGTTCATAAAGTTGAAAGTTTATAAAGTTAAGAAATAGGGAAGGGGTTGGGTGGCTGAAATACATTGATTGCAATTATACAATAAAGTGTTTTATGATAAATTGAAATATTATTACGAAGAACTTACTATGTGTTTTCACAGTAACTTTGAACTTTATAACATTACAAACTTTGAACTGTTACGTTTGAGCTTCCAATAGTGGGATTTAAAGCTATATATTTTGCAGGCTTTCTAATCGCAGTCGGCAGTTTGAGCTTCCAATAGTGGGATGCAACAGTTATAATGTTTATAAAGTTGAAAGTTTATAAAGTTAAGGAATAGGAAAGAGGTTGGGTGGCTGAAATACATTGATTGCAATTACACAATAAAGTGTTTTATGATAAATGAAAATATTATTACGATGAACTTACTATGTGTTTTCACAATAACTTTGAACATTATAACATTACAAACTTTGAACTGTTACGTTTGAGCTTCCAATAGTGGGATGCAACAGTTATAATGTTTATAAAGTTGAAAGTTTATAATGTTAAGCGGTTTTATTCGATAATTGTAGTATGAAAATAAATAAGTTTGAAGATATACAATCATGGCAGTTAGCTGAAGTCTTAACGTTAGAGGTATATAAGTTAGAGTGTAAGACACAATATGGAATAGATTTGAGTTTTAAGGATCAGATTCAAAGGGCTTCTGTATCTATTATGTCTAACATAGCAGAAGGTTTTGAAAGGGCAACCAATAAAGAATTTACTAAGTTTTTGTATATAGCAAAAGGGAGTTGTGCAGAGGTAAGGTCGTTACTTCATGTTGGCAACAAGATTGGTTATATTCCACAGTCTCAATATATAGAATTGCTAACACTGTGTGAAGATATTAGCAAAACACTTTCTGGTTTGATCAAGTACCTATCTTCACAATAACTTTGAACATTATAACATTATAAACTTTGAACTGTTACGTTTGAGCTTCCAATAGTGGGATTTAAAGTAGGTGTGTATATTGAAAAATAATTATAAAAAAGAGTTGTTAAAATAATATAGTAACTAACATTTAAAAGTATGATAAACCTATTGCTTATTACTGTTTTACTGCTGCAACAGTTACAACAGCGTGATGAAGCTGTGGTTCAGCGTATTATTGACGGAGATACTATTAAAGTAGTACTAAATGAAAAAGTTGTGAAAGTAAGATTGATAGGCATAGATACGCCTGAAGATAAATTAAATAAAAAAGCTTTTGAAGATTCAAAAAAATCAGGGATAGATACTGAAGTTATTATTGAACATGGTAAAAAGGCAACTGAATTTATTAAAACAGTTATAAAGAAAGGAGATATTATATACTTAGAATATGATGTACAAAGATATGATATATACGGTAGGCTGCTTGCTTATGTTTATCTACAGGACGGAAGGATGCTTAATGAAATACTTGTTGTTGAAGGATATGCAAACCTTATGACTATACCGCCAAATATAAAATACTATGATATATTTCTGAAGTCATACAGTAAAGCGAGAGAAGAAAAGAAAGGGTTATGGAAAGAATGAATTTATTATGAATATAAAAGATTGTTTAAACATAAAAAAAAGTACACTAGTTATACTAATTACTGTTCAGCTAATAGCTGTTTTTGCTATTAGTAGATTAGCATACGGAAAGCAGTTGACAATAGCAATGTCATTGAATAATAATGAAGCTGCACTTTTAGAAAGAGTAATGAATAACAAAATAAAGAATACCGATTTAGTAAAAAAATACTATTTTATAAAAATAATACCAGCAGAAAGTTATGACAAAAAAAGAACGTTATTATTAAATAATGAAATTGATATTATAGATGTTGGTTTTGGGCAGTATTATGAAGCAAGTAAAATTCAGCGGTATAATGTTATTTTGCATTTTTGCTATCTGAATGATTTTACAGAAATGTTTTATATAAGCGGAATTATTTTTTGCAATAAATATGATAACGTTTCAATAAAAGACATACCGAAAAGGACAATATATGCAGTAAGCCCGTCTTCTTCGTCAGGATACCTATTACAAAAAATATATCTTGTTCAGAATGATATTGATATAAATGTGCCGATATTTGTTAAAAGTCATAAGCAAGTTCCCCTATATGTTGAAAAAAATAAAGGCAGTGTAGGTTTTTGTGCATCGTTTATTAATTTAAATCCGGAAAAATTCAAAGTTATATACTGTTCAAAAAAAGTGCCGGCCAATATAGTAATAGCAAAAGAAAATATTGATGAAGCGACATTACAAGAGATTACGCATGTACTGCTTGAATGCTTTAATACACTGTTTTTAGGACGTGGAGGAAGATTTCTTGTTTATAAAATAGAAGATGATTATGATAAATATTTAAAATATTATAAAAGTATAGAGAATGCGAGGACCATGAAGGGGAAAGCTATTACATTAAGCATTATATTTATATCAATAATCTTGTTGGCTGGAATTATTTATTTAGCTAAAAAATTGGCACAGAGAAACAAAGAGATAAAAGAACTGAAGGATAGAACGCTGAATTATTTTATAAAAGAGTCTGGATATGAAAAAATAATTAAAGAACTTGAATCATACCCAGTAGTTAAAAAGTTAAATTTGCTGACGTACCTTGAAGAAGCATTAAGTTATTACGGATTGGGTAAATACAGAAATGAAATAGAAGCAGTAGCAAAACCGTTTGAAAATATTATTGATAGGCTTATTGATGAAATTGAAAAAAACCATATTAGTGAAGAATGGTCATTTGAAAAAAGAGTTAATAAAGACAAAAAACTTATTACCTTTCAGATAAAAGTTAGTTTTATTAATTCTTTTATAAACCAGTTTATTCGTTCAAAGATATCAAAAAGCAGAAATATAAATGGAGATGAACCATATAAAGATTTGGCAGATGAGAATATAAAAAAAATTTTTCCTTTAGCAACATTGGACGGAATTATATGGACATTATATGCATATAGAAATTTAACTGTTCATAACCATAAATATTTCTGTAAAGAAATAGATGCAAAATTTGTAATAGAAAACTATATAACCTTTATACAAAAATTAAATGATACCGCTTTATTAAATGAATGATTTTAAAATGTAATAACTGATATATCATACCACAAACTAAATTTTTGCAGCTGCTCAATCTTAAATTGGAATTGAGCATTGCAAATAGTGGGATGCAACAGTTATAATGTTTATAAAGTTGAAAGTTTATAAAGTTAAGGAATAGGAAAGAGGTTGGGTGGCTGAAATACATTGATTGCAATTACACAATAAAGTGTTTTATGATAAATG